>Ga0116229_10003895_pt1 | contig 24537 bp, 14 predicted proteins | sample S1TSphgellanicum_3_FD_87313 | JGI IMG/M metagenome (GOLD analysis project Ga0116229, IMG submission 87313) | Host-associated microbial communities from peat moss isolated from Minnesota, USA - S1T2_Fc - Sphagnum magellanicum MG | ecosystem: Host-associated > Plants > Peat moss > Unclassified...
AGGTAAAGAAAAGAAGATAAAAAGACAAAACAAAAAAAAAAAAAAAAAAAAAAAAAAAAAAAAAAAAAAAAAAAAAAAAAAAAAAAAAAAAAAAAAAAAAAAAAAAAACAAAAAAAAAAAAAAAAACACGGAAACAAGAAAGCAAAAAAACCCAAAAATACTTATGGGCTTAAATTGAATATTATTCCTAACATGAACTTAATGTTTAAATGAGAACCAAACATGTGGGGGGGGTTATAATTAGTGTTGTTTTCTAGTTTTAATTTTAGTTAAGTTTGCTACATGGTAGTATTTGGTGGAGCTTAAATTGCCACATGGACACAGTGAATGTCTATTTGTCCAACTACATAGTGGGAAAATATGTAGTTTTTTGTAGACAAGAAAATAAAATAATCAATTCTAATTTGCTACTGGGAATTATTTTGAATCAAATTTGTAGTTACATTTCATCATCCTTAATTTTTTCTTATAATGAATGTTATTTTAAATCTAATTCATAGCAACATGCTATATGGGGTAATTGAATCCCAACCAAAAAAGGCCCTGCCCATTGCAACATAAAACCTAGCCTATAAAAAAAACTTCATTAGTTAGTAATTATATAGAATGCAAAGAAAAATCCTTATAAGACCAAAGAAGGGTGTTGGACGTAGATTCCAAATAACCATAGACCATGGAAATATCTTCACTTTGTCCATTGGAATTCAACTAGCTAGTTGTTGTTGCCTACATGCTAGATCTAGATTCCAAATCATCGTAACAACACCCAATGCCAATGTTATTATCCATTATCCAAGAATCCAAATGTTAAACAAATCTCATACATAAAAAAGAAATAGGTGTTAAGAAGGATACAAAGGAAAAAATAGCTTGCAAGTTGGTAGTAGTTCAAGCCTCATCTTTCTACATGTACCGAATTTTGTTGTCCTTCCAATTTTGAATAACTACTCCTAAAGGAAAGTTCTACAAAATGAAGAATTCATGGTTAAACATGCAAATGACAAGCTCCAAATGCATGGTTAATCGATTCCATAATTTTTGTTTTCATGAAGGTTAATGTAGAAAAACAATGTTCATCTTCAACAAAACCAATTACTTGCACAATAGCAAGTTCAACCAACTTGATATATTATAGGATCTTACTTTCCAAAATTTGAAAGGAAGTAAGGGTTCTCCACAACTTAGTGACTAGGTTAACATCAAAAGTATTTTGCATTGCCAACTTAACATTATTTGTCATGTTAAACACAAACAACAATCTTTGAAAATCAAGGGTAATAGTTTTTTAAAAAACCAAAAACCCATACCTCATCAGGTCTTGCCTTTTTAGGGCCTTGACTATTGCCAAATGAACATTGAACCTTTTTTCAAGTTCTAGTTGTAGCTAGTATTGTGGATATTGTGGGTAAACAATATTCAATGCATCTATAAGATCTTGAACATGGAACCAACCTTGTAATTCAACAATAAGCTAAATGGCAATTTTATAACATTGTCGATTCACAGATGCAACATCTCCATATATCTCCTTCACAACAAAAATTAATGCCCCAATTATTTTATTTAAAGATGTTGCCCCCATGTGTTGCCCGACAAACTCAAAAGCCATATGATCAATTTTTGTGTTCAAATCTATAATCCAACGAAAATTGATGCTTTCATGAATAGTGTTGATGAATGTAGTGAAATATTGAAGACATTATCTTCAAAAGAGGATTGCTTGTCATAGAACACACAACACATATCCCTTCCATAGATCTTCACTATTGTTATGAAATCACAAACAAAAACATCCCTTAATTGTGCAAACTTAATCACCTCTTACATTGGCATCATTGCATTGAAGCCCAATAAAGTTTCCACATTAGTTAACAAATAAAAATTAGATTTGGTTGAATGTATTGTGGGTGCATCCAATGCCATATTCATGAAAAAAATGCAATATTCAAACAAGACACATTTGACAAGATTGATCATAGATATCCATTTTTTCTTAATGTTCCACATAATTTTGTTGCCCTTTGTTTCCATGATATTTGCCAGGGTGTATGCATTGTCTAATGGTTCATTTAAAGCAAATATAGGACTCACAAGAATTATAAGCAAGTTTTTGTAAATGATTCATATGGATGTGGTTTTAAATTCTAAAATTTCATTAAGCAATTTTTGACAATTAAAGTTTTAGTCCTTTATGAAACCTTTTAAAACTAGGTCAAAACTCGTATTGAAAAATGTTGTTGTGAGGTGGTATGGTGAAATCACTTTGAAAATCCTAAAAGAAAAACCCATAAAGTCCATAAGAATAAAAGCCCATTTAAATATTTAAATTATGTACCCATTGGGCACAAAAAATTTGACCAACAAAAAAAATAAAATTCGAAAGGACTTTTAAAAACAAGGTTCAATTTTGACCCTTCAAAAATTCATAATTACCATTTGGTTAAGGTTTCACAAAAAAAAATTCACATTTACTTTTATGATTTCATTTTTCAATCTAGGTTTAGTCATTATAAACAATTTGGAGTAGAATTCAATTCTTGAAACTTTAAAAAATCTAGTCAACTAATTAGTCCATATATTTGACTTCAAAAGTTCATTATTCATAATGAATGCATTTTTTTCAAGAAATAATTTTGCAATTTTTTTCATAATGAAGTTGTTAATCTATAATGAGTTATCATTTAATGTGTTTAAAATTAAATTATTTTCCATAAGCATTTAAACATAAAGCACCGTATAGAAATTGTTGTTCCAACTCCAAAAGTGAACCATCATACCTTGCATTCACTCACCAATTTGGTGAACTCCAAATGCCTTTTGGGGTTATGATTGAAATAATCATACAAGCATTATAACAAATTTTCAATGCAAAAATCCAAAGGTAGGTTTGAAAGGGTTTGTACTACAATATTGGTTTGATGTGCCACACAATGCACATCAACAGCAAATGGAAACATATCGACACTGGATTTGGATTGTCACTCATGATCTTTAACTTTGGAAGCTATTAACCCCATTAACATCAAAACACATTAACTTGAAAATTAAGTCTTTTTAACTTCAAATCTCCTTGTGTCATCATGGAGTTCATGATTAGTACAGTCAAGCTATTAACAATAGATTTTTAAAACACTTGCTACACATTCAACAATAATGGTATCCAACACCAATCCTACACAATGTAGCCATGCACACTTGCCCAACTTGCATTATCCATGGCTATGACCTCGTCACATGTAAGAGAAACAAAGTTGGAATTTTGGATAGTAAATTTAATAGCCTTTAGAACTCCTCTTTGTATGTGTTTACAATTTCCCAATTAACCCCATTAGACTATTTTTTTTTGCGATTAGATTGAAACTTCATAAACTCATACAAGGGTTGGAAATCCTTATAGTCAATCATTGGTTTACTTTTATTCAATAAGTTGAAAATAGTTGCAAATTGAACAATTGTCTACTTGACCACTATTCAACTATTGGAGGATAGTGGTTGTAAAACATTGAGCATAAGAAATCTCATTTTTAACGTGCATACATTTTGGATCCATGATCCACTTACCATCAAAACCTTTCCACTTACTTGCACAATTTTCAATAGTGTCCCACTTAGCAACCAAAATTTTACCCTTCCTTTCAATTTTGGTAAAAACACCACATTTCATAGTAGAAACCATCCCAACCTCATGGCATTTTCATAGCCTAGATCTCTTGAAATTTGTGGTTAAAATCAGCAAAAAAAAAAAAGGTTTTTTGGGAGGAATAACACATTCATCATCAACATCTATAACAATAGTTTCAAGCATAACATTTAAATCGACATCAAATATCTCATGTGAAGACGATTGCAATGTATAGGCATGAGGAAGGTTTTTTTGTTCACTAGTGTTGTTGGATTCAAATACATTGCAATAAATAAGGCTAGGGAGTATGAGATTCTTTGTTGGGATTTGAACATCAAAAGAAGTACTTAAACTTGAAATTGTTTGGTAACACTAGGGGAGCCATGCTTTGAAAAAAACCAACAAATTCAAAGATTATCATAGCAAAACCTTAATTCGAAAACCTTTCATTTTTTATTAATTATGAGTCAAGACCAGAATGCTTACATCTAGATTATGACCAACACACAATAATGGCACATTGAAAAGTAGTTCGTTACACAAATCCAAATAATTGCACCAATGCAATGAAACAAGTCCCAAAATTACCCACACCATGATGGACATTGCAACTATCTAAATAATTGCGCCAATCATGATGAAACAAGTCCTAAAACCACCAACATCACAATGAATGTTACAACTAGATGAGTAATCACATTAGTCATGATGAACCAAGTCCTGAACACCATCATCACGATGGACATTGCAATTACCACAATGTACACACAATGTACATTGCACACATAATCACAATGCAAACAAACAAACGTGTAAGCAATGAACATAAACATCAAGACATCAAGGAACAAACAAGTCACTTGAACACAAGTTACACAAAAATGAGATGAAAAGCACAAATGCACTTGAAATTTAAAGGTTTAGGAACTTTTTAAATTTGTAATCTGAAGTCTAGATTCTAGATTGTAGCAATTTGTAACTACTTGCAAAGCCTACACCAAGCTGAAAGCTCTTAGTTCATTGCTTTAGCCTCTAATGTCTCTCAAAGCACAACAACTACAAATTGTCATGTGTCAATTGTGGCACTTATTATTCAATGACTCATCATTCAATCTTGACAACAATGTCTCAAGATGTACTTTCACAAGTTATAAACCATGAAAACAAACAAAAATCCCAAGCACCAAGCCTCCTTCTCATTGTGTCTTTAAAATCTTCAAGATCTAGAAAATAAAATGCACATTGTTAGTAATTAATAGTTATAAGAGTCCATGCACGGCAAAATGGGATTTCAACTTAATGTTAGGGTTGCAAAATTAATGAATTACAAGCTTAAGCTTTGACGATCCACATTGATTTTAGGTAAAGGTTGTGTGAATTGTCATTTTATCGTGCGGGGGGTGGCGACATGTGGCCTATCGTTGTTTTCATCATCATGACACTATAAAAACCTAAGGGGTCCTTTTGCAAAATGGGGAAGGGAAAATAAATCCCTTTGTATTTTAAAAAATCTTTTAAATCATTAGTATCACCAAAGTCAAAACATGATAGGAAGATAAATAAAGGAAAGGTGGGCTTGGAGAAAGAGGGTCACAAATAAAGGTCAAATGAAGAAGTTCACTTCTTTTAATAGCCTTCACACATCAATGTTGTTGGGCAAGTGATGAACATATAAAAATTTCAAAACATAATCATTTTTTGTATCACATGTTTTCAAAATTCAAACAATGAGTTTAGAAAACCCTAAATTTGTATGAAACATAACTTGTCCGATGTGAATGATAGTGGAACAAATGGGTTATTGGTTGGATGTTGAAATAAATGGAATTGGTTGCTTGGAATTTGTTTAGGGACACATGGTAAATTCACAAAAGAAATGAAAGGTTTGGATATTGGTATGACATTGGGTTTGAATGCTTGTATGTTGGAACCTCAAAATGTTCCATTTTCTGTTGAGCAAAAAATTTGAATATAGGGCACCTTCCACATACATTAGAAGTTTTCGATTAGTTCTTTAAGTCACTATGGAATGAGCTAGTAGGGTCTATTCCAAGGGTCGAACAAGAACAAAAAATGGAACTTGCAGATGGTCACTTATTACCCCCACCTAGGAAAAACCTTAACTATTTGAAAAATACAATGAACTAGCACCCGCTAGCACACTGTCCATTAGATGTCCATCACTACTAAGTTGTGGATGAACTTCAACTGAGGTAATATTTGGTTTCACCTTTGTAACCAATTTTGTAGGAAGTAGGTCTCATATATAGGCATATAAGTAGGAAAATAGGCACCTTATAGGTGAATAGATGGTTTATACATAGGTAAGGTCTGTTTTTACTGCCTACCTACTAACAACTTGCTTGTGGGTTGTTAATAAGTAAGTAGGTAGGGGAAAAAAAAGTAATTGAGTTAATCACCATGGTTAGTTAGAAAACTAAAACCCAACCAAAAAAAAAATTCTTGACCCACTTACCATTCATCCTTCATGGTGCACTGGTGGGTGTTGGGTCACTATGAAAAACCTTTAAACCCACCAAAGCTTTTGGGGGAGGGATTAGGTCATTAAAGTTTAATCTAATCTTCATATGAAATCTCAACATCTTCATTGCTAGCAAAGAGGAAGAAAAGAAATAAAGATTATCACATCCTCCCCTACAAATAAACAGACGAAAAAATATCTCATTTTTTTCCCTATTTAACAATGTGCACAAGGTTGGGCCTCCTACCATCTAATGTGACTTGATTCAATGCATATGTGGTTAGCTTATAGACTCAATAGAGATTGACTTTCTATTACATTCTCACATGGAATGCACATCCACCCACAACATTGTTTGGGATGCTTTTGTTTTCATTGTCATAAATGTTAAATTTCATATTTTGTGTGATTAAACACATGTCCTTTTGTTATTTTGCCTTCAATTTTTGGATCGATGGGTTGATATCATGCTCACCTTAGATGGGGTCTACATTTTGGTTGATGTTGTCATTTGTTGATCCCATTCAAATGGATTTAGTTTCATAAGCTACTATTTTTGAAGGAGAGGTTGTAGTGATTATGGTTCAATGCAAGAATGGGCTATATTACAATTGGTACTTTAAAATTTTATGTTTTTCCTTCTTGTCCTAAAAAATATTTGGGTGCTTACATAAGCAATTTGATGATTTTTTTTCATCCATGTGCTAACATGGCATGGTCAACCAAGGGCTTAGAAGCCTTCCAATGTTGATTTTCCAGTCATATTATAGGTGAAAGGTGTTAATTGTTCTACAAAGAGTTTAGGCCATTAACATATTGAAACAAATCATTGTTGCCAAGGAGACCTCATATAGGTTAATTATTCTTTAAGGGTTCCCACCCATCCCATTGTTGGATATACTTCACACAATTGGTGAGGGTTTTAGGTCCTTGGTTGCTATTTTGATCCCTTTTGGTAGTTTCCCATTGTTGATATTTTTGGTGGTTCATGTTGGTGCATTTGCATTTTTTGGTGTTACCTTTTGGTAGGACATTGGTCCTCTTTTTTTGCACCTCCTTTTCCCCTTTTGAATGGGTTTTTTTTTTTAATTTTAATTTGACAAGGTTTTATCACAATATCGTTTTTTTTTAAAAAAATTGTCTTCTGTTTGATTACATCAATGATAAAAAAATTCCCCAAATTTTTGCACTAGAATGTCAATCAATGAGTGTTAAAAAAAATTGACACATTTTATTTTGGATGTGAAATTTGGTTTTTAAAAGGTTTTGTGGTAAAAAATATTTTTCAATGGAAATGTGATGAATTAAGGACAATAACTTGTTTGTTTTGTTTGTCACATTGGGATCTCCCAAATTATCGCACCCCCCTTTTACATTCTTGGTACCATTGGAAATCCTTGAATAAATTAAGGTGCACCAAGGTGGTTTTGTATTATTTAGACCTAAAATGCCAACGTTATTGAATATTCAAATTTTTTATCAAAATAATTTTTTTTAAAAACTAAAAAAAGGAAATTGGGGCAAGCCTTTGATATTGTTGAAAAATTATTGATGAATGGGATTTGGTGGAGGTGATCTTATAATTTTTAGACCTAAGTAAAGGAAATATGGAATTATGAATAATTTTCATAATTGGAATTTGATTCAACATTTAAAATAATCTTTTACACAATTTGGCTTCATTATCAAGGTCACACTTTGAGCAATTAAATAATTTTACTCACACTTCAACCACCAACAAAGGCCATAATTTTTTTAGTGTGACCTATGTTGTTGACCCAAGTGTGAATAAGACAATGTAACTATTTGAACTGTGTATAACCTTTGATGATTAAACCCAATTGTGAAAAAATAGAAAATAAAAAAAACGAATTTCTAGCATTAAAAATTTTCCAAATTCAATATCTTAGTGTCCCAATCCACCCACCCCCCCCCCTAAATTGATTTTTATTCAATTTTTTTTAACAAAATTATTCAATATTCAATAATTCGAACAACATAGGTTTAAACATTACAAAACCACCATAGTGCATTACTATTCATCAAGGGTTTTCCAATAGTACCAAAAGCGTGATGGGGTGCACCATGGTTTGGGAAATTTTCATAATGATAAACAAACAACCTTGTGAATAGGTAGATTGGGCCACCTTTCCACCAAGAGGCATTATCCTTGGCAATGTAAAGGGAGGATGTTTTAGATTACCATTTCTTCAACAAAAGTTATTGACATGGAATAATAAAAGAGACTCCATGTCAAACAAATTCTTTCCAAGAGTTTGTGAAAGACCCACTCTTCAGTCATAACAAGATTGGAAAAGATAGATGATTTAGTTACAATGGATATGGGAGAATTATAGCTTATGCGCAAAGTGTATTACCAATCTTTATGCATTGTTTATAATGAATTATAGGAAGAGCATATCAATTGTAGGCAAGTACTCCCTTTATTTCATGTCAAATTAATGTTGAGATGAATGAGAAGTTGACAAATCCTATCGTTATGGAGGAATTGGAAGCTTTAGATAAACACATGAGATTTAGCAAGACTCCAAACCTAGATGGGATTGTTGTGGAATTAGGAAAGTTGATAATAAAAAACTATTAGTTGATGATCAATAATGCAATTCAAGACCAATCCTTTTCCAACATAACTACTTTTGGTATCATAACCTTGATATAATTAGGACATTAGAAGACCTTTCTAATTGAGGGTCCATCATGTTATTGAACATAGTAGAAAACATATATGTTGGTGCCCATCAACATAGATTTCAAAATTTCCATATGGAGGTAATTCATCCAAACCTTGAACACCCTTCTTACTTATGGGACACATTTAAGAAACATGTATCCTTGCTTTAATCATGTTAGATTGGACAATGCAATCCAAACAAAGTTTAGTTATTTTAAAGCTTGATTTTGCAAAAGCTTGTGATAAAATTTTATGGGATTTTGGGTGAACGCTAGTTAAAGTGGCCCAAAAAGAAACTATTACATCAAGTCCATTTCATTTGCTTTTTAAACCCTATAAAGATTAATAGTTAAATAACAACAATCCATTAATTTAAAACAATGTTTTTCAGTTTATGTTTATGCCTTAATAGAAAAAAAAATTACACATATGTGCACAAACCCACATAAAATATAATGATATGAACTTTTGAAAATACCCATTTTTTAAACATTAACAAAAACAACAATTTGAGTCCATTAAAAATAACCTACAATTAGAATATGTTGCAAAATCTTAAAAACCTGATTTTACAATATACTCTTTAACTAAAATGGAGTCCTTAACAATCATAATATCAACCATATGACCATTTTGAACTCCATATATGAAAATTGTTATTAGTGATGAAATTTCATAGTTTCATTTTACAAGTCCATAGACCTTTTAATTTGTAAGGTTAATGCACTATAAGGTGGCTCAATTTTTGAAATAAAATAAAATCCCACACAAGTTCATTTTACATGTTAATTTTTATTTTTTTTGTGATATGGTAAAATAGTAATAAAATCCACGTGTCAAAAAAAATGCATATTAAAAGAGCTTGATAGAGTTTCCAAAAATATGCACCTATTAATTTTTTTTGAAATACTTATGACCACTTTAAGGAGTGATGAGAATATGGTTCAATTTTTTCCATTAAATATTTCCTAGAACTAGATTTGACAATAATTTTTAAGGAAATATTTCACATAAAAGTTCATTATTTCTTGTTACACCACATATTGAGTCATTATAAATAATTTGGAATGAAATTCAATGTGAATATTTCAATTTTCTACCATTCTTAGTGGAATAATCAATATTCTTGGACTTCAAAAGGCCCATTATTGAAAATGGGTATACTTTTACTAAAATTAATTACATATTGGCTTTCATAACCAAGTTGTTAATATAGAACCAATTGTTAATTGAAAAAAATATTACTCATTGGAGGTGTCCATAGAACAAAAGAAATGGACATTGTGATTCCAAAAATTAGCCACATTTACCTTGTAATTTATGCATAGTAACTACCTACATCATCATATGCATACTTTCAAATAATAATAATCTCAAATTAAGTCCCAATTAAAAGATTCTAAAATGTAAAATACAAATTAAACATTTACACTCACATCACACAAATTACCATCATGACACCAAAAGGGTGACCCTAGCTTGCATTAACATTATCTTTTTTTATGCACTCTTGAAAATATTTGGCATTTCATTAATATGATCTCATTACTTTTGAAGAAGTGGAAGCCAAGGTCAATATGAACAAAACCCTTAGCTCTTTGTTCCCTATCCAAAAGGGTATTCAAATATCCATTAGCATTGTGGGTCTATTAATCCTAGTCAAAGAAATGCACAATCTCATGACCAAACAAGGAGCAACCAATGGTAAAGGGATGAAGTAGTGTAGTATGGTAGTATGGTAGGAGGATGTAGTAATTGGTTTCTTAGAAAAGATTCAAGTTTTTTGAATTATGTCTTGGAGGAAAGTTTTTGGACTATTTTGTCCTATCCTTTCTCGATTATTGACATTCAATTGGTAATGCATTTTTTTAAAACTTTGCATTTTCTTGGAGTTTGTAGTATGAACTTGTATTTGGATTTGTATTTGGTTGTATTTTGTTTTGATATTAATATAAATAGTTATAGAATTTGTGTTGCAACAATTAATACATGCAAGAATAATATTTCCTAGGATTTCTTGTAAGTGTATGTAATCAAATTTCAAGTAGATATGTGGTTTTAGAGTATAATTATAAAACCGTATTCAAGAACCTAAATATGAAGTGAATTTTAGTACTTATCAATCAACAAGTATGTGGAGGGAATCTAACTTTTGAGTGGTTTATGATAACAACTAATATCTTCATATGCAAATGATACTTTATTCACCACCAAAGGTGAGTGAAACATAGTCACTAATCTAATCAACATTCTCCAAATGTCCAAGGTGACTTCTAGCCTTAAAATCAATGATGTCAAATTTTCAACCTATTGATAAAACCTGAGGAGAGGAAGACCCATGTGGATGGTTGAAGTGGTACAAGAAATTTTTTTCTTTATGTCAAATCTCACAAGCTTGACCATTTAAACACAATTAAATATGACACCTTAATATTTAATGAAGCTTCATTATGGGACAAACATTCCCTAGCCATATGATTACCAAGTCTTGGGAAAGAACTTTCAATAATATTATGTTTGTGGAGCCTCTCAATTGTATGTTATTTTTAACCTTCATTTCTAATGAACAAATGAATTTGGAGGGAGTTATGAGTGGTTGATTGAAAGGTGCAAGGAACCATAAGAATGGGGTATGAAGGAACTTGAAGACATTTTGGATTTGAACTTAATGTGTTTTTTTGCCATGAAACAAGTTTGTTATGGAATTGGTTGAACAATCAATTACAACTACTTAATGGAAAAAATGAATGTAATATGAAACCAATTTTTACAACAATGGTGTTATTTGTGCAAGTCGGGAGATGGGTGGGTTTTCACTACAAGGGAGGAGTGGCCCACCTTTTTAAAGACTATAAATAATTTCATGCCCCCTTACACATGAGGTAGGAGTATTATTTCAGTACTCCTAAACATTATCACCTTTATTGCATGCAAATAGTCACACATGATGATCCAAGTGACTTGTTTAAAGGTGATCCCAACACAATTGATGGAAGTTGGAGAACAATTAAGGTTGTTAAGGTTTCCAAAGGGCTTCCAAATAAAAGATTAAATGGTTATACAAAGGCCCAATTGCTTCACTTTCCTCTGGTTTGAACTATTGGTAGTGAAGCCATAACACTAGGTTTTTTTAATATATTGTCAAAGTCAAAAGGAAACTTATTTGGAAGAGAAATTCCTTGTCCAAATTAATAAGAAGCAAATGGGTCGATACACTCCTATCCTCCTTGTTTGATTGGAAGGTAGTTTGTACCAAAAAAAATTTGAAAAAAGAATATGGATTCACTTTCTCCATCCATCACACGGTACTAGCCATGAACTCTTAGAAGGATTACATAAACTAACTTGTAGGTACAAGTTGCCACTATTCCCTTCAACATCTTAGATTTATTTCATGTCATTCTAAAATTAGTTAGTTGGTCTTGAATTATCATGATCAATAATTAAATAAGTTTAAATGTAAGTTGGGAAGACCTTTATGTAAAAACTTGTTTCTTTAAAGTGGAATTCCCATAAATATTCATTTGACCATCCAAGGAAATATAGATGTGCTTCAAAGAGTTCGTCTAATCTTGGTTGGTTATTGGAAAAATGGCAAGTTACAACTAAGATCCAAGGGTAATTTTGATTAAAACCTACATGTATGGTCCAAAATTGGTTAAACACTAGATAAAAGACCTCCCAACCTAATATGTATGATATAGAAATTTTAGGAAACACCATTCCTTACAAGATTGAAATGTTGAAGTTTATGGAAGACCTTGGTGTAGATATGTTGCCAAAGGCTATGTATGTTAATTTCTATTATAAAAAATGATTAGATATGGTGTTTGCTATTGTGTTAGTACATCCCTGTGCAATATATCATTATAGATGTGGACATGACACATCTTTAGTTGTGGTTAGTTTTATCTACTTGTAGCATGAGTTCCCATTCATATAATTATGGGCTTGTTTGAAATTACAAATGCAATAGTGTTGAAAATCATTGGTTGTAATATTTGGTATTGTGTAGTGTCCACGTGTGGTATTTCCTAACCTAAAGTTATGAATTCAACATACTATTCTTTGATTAGGTGCCATAACTATGGAAAGGTATGTCACACTTGCATTGGGAGTTTGCATTATAGATGTGGACATGATGCATTTGCACTTGTGGTTAATTTCATCAACTTGTAGCATGGGATCTTAGTCATATAACCATGGGCTTGTATGAATCAAGAAATATTATAGTAGTAGCATAAGTAAAAGACCTTTTAGTTTCTTTTTATTTCATTTGAAAAAGTGGTTGTTTATAATGTGAAAGATGAAGGAGAAAACTTATTGACCCTTGCAAAAGCTCTAACATTTGTAGTTATATGTCAACATTTGGATTTGGGCCTTTTGACTCCTTGGCAAGGAACTTTTTTTTGGTAGACGTTCAACCAAACACGTTAATATGCTTGCAATAATCTTGAAGTTTGAAGTGGGTTTCATAAGGTTAATTTCAAGAATACACAAGTTGTTTTGCAAAAATCAACCAAATGGACAAGAAATCAAACAAGGGATGCATAAAGAGGAGAAAGGCATGTTTGGACATAAGGTTTTGCCATCAAAATTCCTAGGGAAGATGAGGTTTGCCAATAATGTAATTACTTTATAGGAAAGCCTAAAATATCAATATGTCATTAACTTCTGTTATGGAAATAGAAAATCCAAGACTTACAAGCTTGCAATGTATCATATGCACACACATGAGCAATTTGCAAAGCTATTTTGCCAATAATAAGTTTCATGTGTTGAAACAAAGTATTTTCAATCAAGCCAAAGGTAACTAGTTATGCTCTAATGGCTTAAAAACTACCTTTTTTATAAGTCTATGCAACACTTAGGTTAGATTTGTCAATTGCACCCCAATTTCATTGATTTTATAAAAGGGGCTTTCAATTATGAATTATAAGCTTTGTGCATATGCATGATCAAAGAAGTTATTGTAATGTTTGCTTTATTTTTGTCATTTGCAATTATTTGCAATTATTTTCAATGATTAAAAAGCTCATAACATGCTTGTTATGATGTTTGACCCATATTTTAAACTTGGATGTGGTGACAACTTTAGTAGGAAAGTTGAAGGTGATGGAAACCATAACCACAATTGAGTAAAAAAATCTCCCACCCATATTCATCCCACTTGCTTGAGGGATTTTAATTTTTTGTCATTATAGTCTAGTCTAGCGTGGATTTAAGGGGAGGGACAATTAGGAGGTTCAAAAAGAGGATTATCATTCGACCAATAGAGGGAGGGACAATTAGGAGGTTCAAAAAGAGGATTATCATTTGACCAATAGAGGGAGGGACAATGGGTGCTTGCTTTAAAGTGGAGGGTGTCAATTGGGAGGGACTAAAGGGCATCAGAAATAAAGATATCCCCTTAAGCAATTGTGGGCAAAACAATAATTGCACAAATATGATTGTTTAGGGCATTGCTTGTGACAATCACCTAAACATGTTTTCTATGTGGTGGAAGGATAACCCATAAGGAAAGTGAAATAACAAGTTAAATTTACACCTAACACATGTGTAGTTAGTGTTTATGTCACGATGATTAATATTGTGAGACCAATGATGTTTTATGTTAATGTTTTATGGAACAAGTGGGTCCACCCATGCTAATAACTAGGAACCAATGGTTCCTTTAAGTGAGGATTGCTTAATTTGAAACATTTTTGGAATATACTGAAAAAATATTTAGTTAAAAAATTCAATATAACATTACGTGAAGGTCTATATTAAAATATGGTTTAAAAATCTTTTCAAGTCCTTTTACAAGTCTTTTAAATAACAAAAACACTAGTGATAGTTGTTTTAAAAAAGTTATATGGGCATTTTTTATTCATTAGATTAATATCAAATTTATTCATATATTTTCATAATATATATTGTAAAACTGCTATATAAATATATCCAAAAATTTCAACACCACCTTAAATTACCATTTAAAAATATGAAATATTAAGTAATGGTTCCATGTTTGGTACATGTTGGCATGGGTGGACCCAAGTGCATTATGTTATAATGTGACTAGTATTGTGAGATTAGTTTAGTGTTTTTTATCACATTGCGGTTAATATTTTGATAGAGGGCAATAGAAGGAGAGTTGTTAAGATGTGAACTTTGTGGCAATAAAAGTTTGAAAGGAACTTAAAGAGGTTGATGTGAACTTGGTGACAAGAAAAGTTGGGATGAGAACTTAAAGGCAATCAAAATGAGAGGTTTGAATGAAATAGGAATGGGGTTTATTAACACAATAGTTATGCATAACATGCAAATTGTCATAATAATATCCAAGGATGTTGATAATGGGATTAATATGCTTGGATAGGCAAATTGATAAGAAACAAATTTCAATTTTTTTCCTTCAATAGTTGGTTATTTATATGAGTGTACTAGAGACCAATAAATCTCACAAAGACATTAAAGTTATCCATAAAATAGTCTTCATTTTGGGTCACACTTCAAACCTTACTCTAGCCAATTCATCCTCCCTGTTGAACTATCCATAAACTCCATCAACATGAGTATCATTCTTCAAAACTAAAGATGATCACCCCTAAGTGGTCACCATAGTTTCTATTCTAATTACACTAAAGTCTACCTAGCACCACATAAATCTACCAAGGGATATGAAGGGATAGACTTCCCTATCAAGGGATTTGGTAGTCATTAGGTAGGTCCTATGTAGTCCTCTAAATAGACTTTAAATATCCCATAACCTAGGTAAACCCTATGTGTTTCCCTAGGTAACCCTCTAGGTAAGCTTTATGTAGGACACCTATGTAAGCTTTTGGTAGGCCCGATCCTAGATAGCCCCTCTTGCGCTACAAATTGGCCCTAGATAGTCCTCTAAGTAATCTCTAGATATTCCTAAACTAAGAAATTTCTAGCTAACCCCGTATGTAAGCTTTGTGTAATTCCCTAAGTAATCTTGAAGCATCCCATAACTTAGGTGTGTCCCCCATGTAAACATAGGCATGCCCTGAGGCAAACATACCCAGGTCTGACCAGGCTTTTTTTGGCTGGCTATGTATAACCAAAATGCTATTTAAAAAAAAAGAGGTGCTAGAGATCATGTGCTTTTTGAGATTTTCAATAGCCAGAATTTGACCAAAATGTAAGAAAAATCATCAGATTTTTAGATATACATTGTTCAACCCACATGCTGAGAGAAATAGCCCAGTATCATAAACTTGGTGGCAAAACTGATACTGTACTCCCTGATCAGATTCGACAACAAACTGTCGAATAAGTAATTAAATCTTAAATCTTAAATTCGGCACTTGGTTTTTTTAATTCTGAAAATTTCAACAGGTAATGGCTATCAAAAATAATAAACACATTCTTATTATGTTTATGGGACAGTTTAGTGTGTCTAGACTGTTTTGGTCTTAAGTTCTTGAACTTTAAGGTCTGTTCAAGCCCAAAAAACTTGGGTATTCTTAATTTTATAATAATTACAAAAATTCGGCACAAAGTAATGAAATAAATAAAATTTTCAAAATTTTGGCAAAACAAAAAATAACTTAATAATTTATGTCGAAATCGTTCATGTACTTACTGTACTCTGACAAACCCCTGGGAATCCAAGTACAGGTTGTCATCATAGAGGGGATGTAAGAATGTACCCTAATTTTGGGGCCAAGAGGGGGTACAGATGTCTATGGTATGTAGTTCACTGCCAAAACTCCACAATTATTAAAATGTCTTTACTTTGCAGATACCACTGAAAGAGAGGATAAGGGGTAAAAGGAGGCCCAAAGACAGTGTGAAGACAGTGTGAAGACAGGGTTACTTTAGGGATAACTCTATTATTCTTTCAGTCATTTCAAAAGTTCAAAGTTGGTGAACAACTAACTATCTATCACCTTCATCACCCCCCCTCCCCCTCTGTCTGTTGTCACCAATAATCCTCGAACCTGTGACAAACACCACTGACATTCTGTGATGAACCCAATTGTGGGTTGTTGATAGTTTGGTACATTCCAATGGTTTTTGCAAGCAATTTTTGCAACCATGTTTTTGTTACATAGAGAGGTTGCAAAATGATGATGATGATGATGATGATGAGAGTAATTATACCTAGTCTAATTGGTTTGTATCTATATTCCATGGCTGTGCAATTTTGGGACTGGGTTTGGGTTTATTAAGTATACAAACAGATAACTGCACACCTATGAGCATTACCATCAGTGCTTGGCTATAGTGGCATGCAATCTCAATAAGCTATATATCTTTTCAAGGATAGACCTCCAAACCCCAGTTGTATCACATATTTAAGCTGCCTGTATATTAATTATTCAGTGTGTGTGGATGGAAAGGTAATACATATTCCTTCTATGTTTGGATGAAAAGTGATCCATATTCATTCTTTGCATGGATGAAAATGTGATCTGTATCTGCCAACTGAGCAGTTTTTGGATGGAAAGGATGCTGATTATGTCAGATAATCAACTGGAGGTTGCTGATTACGAAAAATAGTAATGGCCTCAAGCTAGTTATGTAGTCCATAATGTACGTTGCCAAGAGTACAGAGCCCTAAGATTACATATGCCCATAGTTGTTAACATGGTACAAGACCCTTGGCACATGTTACCTGGCATGCCCCTTGGTACTTGTAACATGGGAGGTTATGGGTGCAAAACATGACAAGGTGCAAAAAAAAAGGGGCAACGGGCAGACTGAGGGGAAAAAATTGCAGCAGTACTCGTCTACTCGTGATAGCATTAGCAACTATGGGCATATATAATGTTAGGGGGTCCAGAGTAGAGACTCATCCAATAGGGTGATCTGTTCATCCTTCCATGCAAGGAGGAAAAGAAAGAAGAGCACCCACCCATAATGGGTTCTCCTACCTACAACCGGCCTTTTTAATTGCTGGCTATATATAGTCAAAAAGTCAAATAAAAAATTAAAAGTTCTTAAATCAAGTGCTTTTAAAGATTTTCAATAGCCAGAATTCCAAAAAAAAAGAAACAACTTGCCAAATTTCTATACATGGTTCAAGTAAGTAGCCAGAAAAAACTTTTGATTTTGTATTTAGCTTGTAGCCAAATTTGGCTAAATGTTTCTATGGATGATCACCAATTTGGCTAAATAAAAAATTTGACATTGTCTATAACAAGCAGAGGTATTTCCTAATCTAGTTGTAAGTATTTGCTACTTACAATTAGGAAATACCAGGCTAGTGCAAATACTGTATAGTACCTGGGCTGGTTCGATAACAAGGTGCCTAATAACAACAATAAAATGCTCATTTACTTTTAGCAGAAAAAGATAAAATATTAGAATTAGGTGAATACTAAATAATGTGTTTGAGAGCTTTCAGATTTTTGACATGGCAGGTAAATATTATTCAGAACTTTTGGCAAATCCAAGATTAATTAATTAAAGCTTAGCTAGCCTAGGTATTAAGAACATCTCCAACATTAGTTGGCCAACCATCCCTTTACATTAGTAGTGGTGGCACTTTTGGAGGAGATGGTGCATAATGTAATGGCAAAACTTTGCATTACCCTCATTCTTTCACAATCACTTGAGGGCCTACACGTTGTCTCTCTCCCTTCAAGGCTGAAAAATGAGTCCAATGTGTTTGTGTGTGCATATTTCTTATAGATGAGCAAAAAATCCAATAAAAAACCAGATGGTTGGAACCATCACATAGAAGACAAAAGGGAAGGCCAAAGAAAGGTCAAAAAGACACACAACCTCTAGGAACCAAAGAATGGAGAGACCTAGTCCCTCTCATGGTAGGAAGCTATTTCACCCATAGCCCTTTTACTGTCACCTACATGCATATTCCTTATAGAGATTCTAGTCATTTCGCTCTTTGTATCTTTTGACAAAACTTTGCATTGTTATGTTTACACATTGTCTATTGTATTGCTTGAATTTTCTCATGTAACTATGGAATAATGATGAAAAGATCTCCATGGTCTAATGCAAGTTGATCTTTGAAGTTAGTGAAGATGAACATCTCCTTTTTATGTTGCACTTTTCATTCAATTCAAAGGGAGAGGCAAGCATGAAGGTAGCCACATAGGCCATAGTGCAAACATTTTGAAAGAACGAGAACATGACAAATAAGGTGTAGTTCATTTGAATGCAGTATGGATTTTAATGTTGCACATGATTATTATTCTCAACAAAAATTTAATTATTGTGACATCTTGGGTTTTTTTTAATTCAAAAATGCACTTCTTCAATGAGGATGTTCGTTTATGGTGTAGATGTTGATGGGTGTGATGAGTATTGCAAGTTGTGAGAATCAACTACAATTGAAGTGTAGAAGAAATTTTGTCAAGTTGTGAAATAGTGTTTTGAGTTGAAATACCTTCGATAGTCAAACAGGGTGAACATTGAGAAACAACTACAAATCGATCATGATAATGGCTTTTTCAAGATGTTCGCTAGCCTAGATTGTTTGCACACTGTGTGAAAAAAATGTATAGTTTCTTGGTAGAATTAATTTAATGACAAAGGTGAATAACAACATTACCCTTGAAGCAATTACATACTAGAGTTTATGGTTTTAGCATGCACATTTTGGTCTTCCTAAGGGGAATAAAGTTTGAATGCACTTGATCATAGTCTTCTTATTGTTAATTTATTGCAAGGTGTTGGGTTGGATGTCACATTCATAGTTAATGGCATTGAATATGTTCAAAATGATCTCCTCATTGATGGAATATATCCACATTGGTCCATTTTTGTGCAAACCATTCACCAAACCCCAAGGGGAAAAAAATATCACGCTTTGTTGTTACACATGAATCTTGTAGGAAGGTTGAGAAACATGTTTTTGGGGTGATGCAAGTTTGTTTTCACATCATTGCAAATCCGTCTTGGTTATGGGACTAAGAGATCATCTTGGACATTTTCATGGCAAGCCTGTTGTTTCACAACATGATTTTAGAGGATGAGCATAATGAAGATTTAAAGATGTTTAAACTTATTAAAGACATTCAAATTAGATGCAAATTATCTTTTGCTAATATTAAGCTTGTACATAACACATAGAAAACACAAAATTACATTATCAATTGACGAATGGCATCATGAAACACTTATGTCCACTCAAAGGCCACAACCATACATGAAAATAAAGAATTTTCTCAATTGCCCCTTTTTGAATGCAAACAATGTTTGTTTTCTTCTTTAGTCCATCAATTTGTCATAAACATAATTTCAAAATGTTTCATCCCAAGTTGGTGGTTATCCTTTAAGTGGTTGGGTTTGCTCTTTCTTTGAGTTAAAGTTGTTGATGTGTGTGGAATTATCACTACTACAGTGGAGTTGCAGGTGGAATAATTGGTAATGCAACATACACCAAAGGGGTGAAATGTGTTCATTGTTTATGTAGTTCCTTATTATGATGCAACTAAAACATTCTTTTGTTTCAAGTGAAACAAGTTGTTTATTTAGTAACATAAACAATTGCATGATGTTTGTCTTTTACAAAATCATTATTTTTTTGAAAGTTGTAGTAACCATATCATGTGTTGCACATGCTTGAGTTTACATTATGTTTTCATTCAATTTGTTCATTTTAGTTATGTTCCTTATGTCTTTGTAAGCAAATGGGGTAATGACAACAAATTTGCAAATTGAAACACCTTTAGAATTTGACTATTAAAAATTCTAACTTCAATTTGAGGTTCATGCATAGGTTGTTCTAAATGTACTATTGGTTCATTGCTTTGATTTGTTAGCCTTATTTCCTCTACAACAACTCTATTTCTAGGTTGTTCCACATAATATTTTAGGTCATTGGGCTCTTGAAAACCTTTAACATTATACCACAATTAAAAAAACTCTCTTGCACTTGATTTATTTATGAGCTCTTCAACATGTCCATGCTTTCCCCAAACTTAATACTCAATGCTTTTTTCATTTAAATTCGGATTGTTTTTATTTGACATGTTCATGTTAACTACAATTGTGTACATTTCACTAGGCTTAGTTCGTTGTCCATGGCTATTGTATTCAAAGGTTAAACTTTTGTAACTTTGAACCCACTTTTGATGTCATATTTTGTTAATGAGATGTCCAATGTTTTGTTAACCCAATTATCAAAAGTTGATTTGTCTAGTTCCTAACAATTGGGTTTAACCATGTTGTTTATTTTCTTTCTAAATGTAGTCTTGAAAAGTTTGAAACAAATCACATCTAAGGGTTGTAATGCATGAGATGTGTGTGAAGGTAAAATCACCATGTTTAAGCAAAATGTTTGCGCTTGTTTTAGTACTTTTACGGTTACATGTGAACCATGCCCATTTAGGATTAATAGATGCCTATTAGTTTGAAAAATGCCTTTATGAATTGACTTTGTGAAAAATGACAAAAAATTATTGAAAAGGAAAGATGTCATCTATGATTTATATTACATTATTAAACATGTATTTGGCTTGCCGTTTTTGATATAATCATTTTTAATCTTCTCACCTTTAAACATGATGAACCCTATCAAAAAACTTCTAGTTGCATTGATAGTTCACAATTTATAATAAACCATTCCTTGGATATGGGAATGGTGATGCACATTTGTTCTGAACCTTTTTTTGTTAAAACTCTTGTGCCTTATTTTTTTTGTGCCATAATTCCTATTTCATTGCATTCCATATGTGACTTGTTGTATGCTTGTGTTAAGTGTACAATGTTGTAAGATTTTGGTAGAATGAGTTGCATGCCTTATTAGTCAAACCTTTGTTTTATATAGACCTCCTTCTACAAGTTTGATTGACAACTCTAAATGTCTATGCTTAAATTAGTACCACCCAAAGTACTTGGGTACCTTTATCCCATCTCAAAATGGGGTAGTTCTAATCTAGGTGAATTCTACCACTTTGAATTTGAGTTGTTGCAATGCGATTGAGAGTCTACATGCTTGCATTCCAAGAATCCAATCAATAATAACTTCCTTTTTAATTTGACAACACACCAAGTGGGCCAACTTTTAAAAACCTAGTCTTCCCATTTAGAGGGTTAGACAATGAGGTCAAGGGAATGTTGAAAAGTGTCCTAGCTTTCTTGAGAGATGTTATGCGTCTTTCCACAACATCCATGGCATTTTATAACTATTTTTAAAGCCCACTTACTTCTTTCTACTAAACAAGGAGTCCTTGTTTCTTTTGTTTTTTTGGCATGTTCAAGTGGGATGTTTTCCTTGTCTTGAGTTAGATCAAATTGGATGTTGGTCTATGTGACTTGAACTAACTAATCCAACAAGGTATTTCATCATCTATGGGGTACATTGAACATCATCTCAATTTGATCTTCTTGGGCTTATCCTCCAAAACACAAGGGGAATGTGTTGATGCCACACAAAAAATATTCTTTTGTCTTTCTTGAAACTAGGCTAAAGACCACAAGAATTCAATTACTTCAAGATATGGTTCATGTTCATGTTGTTATGTTTACCAAAAATAAGTTCAACTAAGTTTACAAAGTCTTCCCAACTTAGATTTTTGATTCTCAAGTCGAATTCGGAACATTCAAAAAATTAGGGGATCCAACTACTAAAAAACAATTTGTTGTTTTTGTACTTTTTATTGTGGACATTTTGCACTAGGAAACATAATCTCATGGAAGTCTTGGAATTCATCTTCTAGTTCCTTTATGAACTTGAACATGTTTAATTATTGCAAAGAAGTTGAATGACTTGTTGGAAAATTGGATTTGTGCACTATGGATTTGAGTTTGTGATGCTTGGTTTTGACAAGAAAATTTATAGGGAGCATAGGATCCATGGGTTGTGATTTGATTTTGCATGGCCATTGTTCTAAGGGTTTGCAATTTAGGGTGTTATTTTATTGCTATCAATGTACAAGATGCCCTTAGATCCTTAGTTAATGAATTGCAAGCTTTGTAGATATGCCCTAAACCCAATAGTTAAAGCCTCCTATTGATGTATTCTTGGTGATCATGTGATCTTTTGTGTACATTGGATTGTGACATATACAAGCTCAGTTCCAAACAATGACCTCACATGATAAGTGAATAAATTTATAAATCTGGTCCAAATAGGACCCTTTATTTCCCATGATGTGTTGATTTTCATATTCATGTATAAGTTATGCTATGAAATTTCACAATTATTCCCCATCATCAAACAAATTGATTTATATCCTTGAATGTTGGACTCACCAAATGTTTGGTGCTAGGGTGTGCGATGCTAACCAACTTACTAGGGAACTCCCAAAGTGTTTGGTCAAGGGTGAATGTTTGGTCATAGGTGATTCTACCCTAGTTACCATTTATGAGAGGTTTTGTGCATCTGCTAGAAATGCTCTAAAGGTAGTAAAAGAAACACACACACTGTATTGATTGATGATGTCACAAACCTGATGCACAAGGTAAGCAGGGGATAAAATGTCATACAGATTATAATAATAGTTGGTAAGCTAGTCCAGGCTCCAAAAGTAGCTAAGCTAGAGAGAGAGAGAGAGAGAGAGAGAGAGAGAGAAGAAGGGAGAGGCAAACAACCTTTTTTACTCAGACAAATCTCATGAAATCCATGGTGGAACTCAGGTTAGGTTCAAGATGCAGCTAAGCTAGAGAGAGAGAGAGAATGTATGTTCTATGTGTAAGATAACACCCAAGGTTGTGGGAATTATCAGAATAAGGGCCTGCACAAGGTGAAGCTGAGGTGGGTCCGGTTCCCGTAATGTCCACAGTTAAAGAGCGTTACATGACATAAAACTTGAGGTGTCATTTTTTTAATTTAATTTTTAAAATATGATACCCGGCGGTTACCAGCTAGGTACTCCCACCATGTATCATGCAGGCGTTTCAAAACGTGAAATGCTCATCACCTTTGTGGATGGATGTTTCACTTGTTGAGATGCCCGCTCACTACTGAGACTCGATTACAGCGTATATTATAAGGCAACCTCCATTTACACTCTCACAAAGTGCACAAAGGTTCTTAGTTCTTCTTACATATAGGTAAAGAAAGCCCTGGTGGCATTCCCAAAATAAGGGGTCTGGTTAGTACCTGAGTCCAGCCCCCACATTTTAGGAATGTCCCTCACCCATGGGTTGTAGTCATCGGAAACCGTAAAGCCCCCCCCCCCCAACCCACCCCAGGTGAACATGGAAAGTTATCCGTCATGAACCTAGCCATGCTCAGAATAGATCATGAGACATACAAGGGGAGGGGTTCCTAAGTTTTCTCCTTTTGAGTGAGACATATATTAGACCTATAAGTAGCCATAAGATCTCTCCTCTTTGCAAGGATATATTTTCAGAGATACAAAGTGACCTTTAAATACACTAGGAATTTTTTTGCAATTCCCTGAAACATCTGTGTCAATTGGATGTTCCTTATAGTTCATTGTTTTGTTGGCCTTGCCTACTACCAAGGCAAGAAGGATATTGTGTTTAGATTCATTATAGAGTATAGTAGCTTAAGCGATATTGGCCCCTAGGTAATAATAATAATAATAATAAGGTCTATTTTCATACATATGACGATTTTTGAAAGATGATATTTTGGTTTGTGTTGAAACTTGAGATTAGTTGTAGAGTTATAATAACTTGGAGGATTTTGGTTTCTTTTAAAAGGTTTTTTTGAAGATTATAATTTTGCATGGGGAAATATTTGAGTTTCAATAATTCTTCTTTTGCCTTAAGATACTTTTTAATGTAAATGGCAAGGCCATAGTGTGACACACCCTTTGTTTCCACAAGGAGTAGATAGATTCCTTA
>Ga0116229_10003896_pt1 | contig 24534 bp, 7 predicted proteins | sample S1TSphgellanicum_3_FD_87313 | JGI IMG/M metagenome (GOLD analysis project Ga0116229, IMG submission 87313) | Host-associated microbial communities from peat moss isolated from Minnesota, USA - S1T2_Fc - Sphagnum magellanicum MG | ecosystem: Host-associated > Plants > Peat moss > Unclassified...
AAAATTGTTGTTCTCTCCAAATTTAAAAGTAAACAAAAAAAAAAAAAAAAAAAGAGCGTCACATGGGTTTTTCCCCCCCCCCCCCCCCCCCCACCCCCTTTCCTATTTTGTCACAAGAAAACCAATGAAGATAGGGAGAGTAACTCCATGCCCACCAACAACAATGACTTGACAACTACTACTATTAGTTGTTGCCACGTGTCCACTAATGACAATGACCACGAAGAAGTGTGGGAAATGCCTCCTTCTCCCCTCACATTGTTGCCAATGGCAAAAAACCCAACCAACCAGTAGCTCAAGCTCATGGTGATGGTAGCTATTGCACTCCTGGTATTCCCACTTGCTAATGTTGTTGAATAGAGAATGAAAGAAAGAAAGGAAAGGAAAAGAGAAGGGGGGGGAGGGGCTTGTGATAAAAATAGGGGCCCTGCTTTGTTGATATTTTGTTTTTCACAACTTTAAGGTTCTAGCCTTCACCAACATTCAACTCCTCATGGAGTTTTAAGCCAAAAACAAGTACAAAATCACAAAAAACTTCGAACAAATTCTTCAATTCAAGAAGTAGACCAAGAAGTGCCCCACTTTTCAACTTTTACCAATTACAATTCCACAAACAAAAACACAACCAACACACCACATAACATCAAAACAAAGCTCCCATAGAATTAAACCATGTGCAAAACATAAAATTACCAACCCAATGCATAGAACCAATTAGCCTAATTGCAACACAAAATAATTAGCCACACTTTTGGTGATTCAAAATGGTCACTCACCTAGAACTATGTAAAAATCCAAGCCCAACACTTCCATAGAACAAAATGAAAAAATTAACACCATGCACAAAAACACATGAAAACTTTCATACAATTAGTAGAATGTGCTAGGATTATATCCCGTACACAAAATATCTCAAACCATATTCACATTTGAACTAGTTCAAAATAAAAACCCAAACAACTAAGCTAATTTGGTTTACCCTTAATTAATTGGGACTTAACCAAATATATGAACTAACACACTTGACAATTTGCCCATTATTAGTCTCACCATTAGCTTGGATTACAATACAAAACATGCAAATGTGTACATTTAGATCAATCCTAACCACATGGGGGTGGTATTCCAAGGGATTTTAAACATGTGCAATAACACATGTAAAGCAATTGGTGGTTGGAACTAATATGGGCAATATGGTTCACCTCCAAGACCCCCCCCCCCAATTTGGCCAAAGATTCCCTAAGGACCTTAGGGGATTCCTTAAATCCCCTCAAGGGCGATGGTAGATCCTACAAATTAGGATGCCAACTATAAAAGTGGTGGCAACCTTTTATAGGACCTAATGATTACTATCACACCCATTCTTGCAACCTTGCTTGCAACTACTCTTTCTCTACAAGTGACCATTATCCCTTTAGCAATCTATTGGTTATCAATACCTCTTGAATGAATAAGCATGTTGAAGAGAAGGAAACTTACTCCCACAAGCTTGTTGTAGATTGAATGAACATATTATCAAACGTTTAAAATCAACTATCATTATTAAATGTTTCTTATGTGTTTGTTGATATGATGACATCTTCCCATTGCTTCTCAAAAGAAACTTAAGAGGCATATGTTTATCTAGGTGTTTGCTTGAATTTTGAGTATATCACTATATATTTATCTACACCCACCACTAGGAGTTGATGAAGTTGGTGAAGAATAATGGTAGGTAGTTGTTGGCATTTGTGATGAAGGTCATGGCTTGATACTTCATGAATGACATCATAAGGTTATGACAAGCATTCATTTTCGTGATGTTGGGTTTGGTTTTGTTGACACAAAAGGATACTTTGAACAAATTATTGTGGAGTTTTCTCTACAATCACATAAAATTTGGTTCCCCTTGAACCGTTCCTATCAGTGAATTGTGAAGGGAGGTTATTCAAAGTCAATCAAAGTCCCTCTCAAAGTACTATTAATGACTTGAGGGACTTGTGCTTCAAGACAACTTTATCATTACATAGTGCTAATGGGGGCAATATCCATACAATGCCAAAATGAAGAAGAAGGATTTAGTTATTTGCAAAAACCTGGGCAAGCTTAGGCTTTCAGTAGTGCAACTTATGCATCATATACTTTGATGTGGAAGTAAATGAAGGCACTCTATGAACAACCACATAAACTAATAGCCCATTCACACTTGATGTTGGGAACTCAAGTGTTAAGTCCCCTAACACCATGCTAGCCATTCAAGACTTAAACCTAGTTACCATGAAACTTTATGTTAAGCTAACATTCACTTAACATTAAGCTATAACTCATTTAACATTGGGTGCCACCTAGGATGCCACCTAGATTTTCATTTAACACTGACTTAATGTCAGGTGTGAATGCACCATAAGATTGTGAAATTAGTTGATTTTCCTCCAATTGCCAGGGTCAAGAAGTTCTCACAAGTTCCTAAGTTCTCGTAACATTGCACCAATAAGAAAACCATGGTGCTACTTATGAACAAGTGTTGCCAAGCCATCAAGTCCCTCAAAATATTTCTAATGATTTCTCAGCTTTTAGTAGGCACAACATGGCTCCCAACTCTTTCATTGTGATTAGTTTTGATAGGACTCCGATACCATTCCAGAAGGTTTTGCTTCGTAGTGTGCTTGTGCTGTGGTTTCCCCAGGAAGCAGCCAAGTAGGGCTATCATGGCATTCATAATCAGCTGCACAAGCTCATTCTTTCATCTCCCAGTACCACTCCCTTGCATTAATTTGAAGACTATCAATCAGCTTTGCTTGCCTTAGCCAGAGCACAGAATGTGCAGTCCCCTGCATGTGTTGCAGACCCTAGTAGCAGTCTCACAGTCAGCAGCTTCTTCATGTTTTCTTCAAGGGGAAGGTGGAAGCACTTCAGGATGCTTTGCATCATGTAAAAGCTACCAGGCTCAAGCTTTTTACATCACAAAGTCCACAATAGGTACTGCATAGGCCCATTTCCTTCAGTCATGGCTGTGGGTTCTGACAAAATGGCAGCATTCTGGACCATCTCACTCACCCATGTCCCTTGTCTTTCACACTGTAATGGAATGGGACTCCAATCACAAAGATTGTGGTGCCTGGAAGCTGTATACAGAGGATATAGATGTCAGAATCTCAGAAACCAACTGAGTCATGTGAAAAGAAGAGGTTCAGAAAAGAGCAACAAACAACAATAACAACAATAGAATCTTGTAAACCAATGTGACTCCTGGCAGCATTCACTTCATTGCAGGATACCAATTACATATAATGTAAACTGGTAGTAGATGTTGCATGTGTATCATGAAAGACTGTTTTCTGGAGTAAAATACCCACCCCAAATTGTTCCAACCACCATTGCTTGGTGCCCTCCATGGAAGATTTCTTCATTGCTGTGGAATTATGGATGCTATTCAGTCCAAACTTCTTTGCTCACATGTGACCAGAAACCGTTGAGCAGGGTGGCAGAATCATTTTTCATAAGGAAAGTGAAGGTTTGGGGTACAGTAAATTGGACTGAAAATCCTAATTTGTAACAGTGCATACAGCTGAATGTTGCAATGAAAAATTCAAATCCTTCTTTTAGTAAAAGGAGAGGGAACTTGGAGACCCCAAGAATAGATGTCAGAATTTTCAAGATAGGTAGGGAGAATGTGATGATGAACAGTTATCTGGCTGCTCCCAAGATCCATCATCATACAAATTCTCCCCCTGCCCCCTAGAGTAGCAAAAAGTTAAGAACCCAAGTACAAAGGTTGAGCCCACAAGTGGCCTCGCAGAATCCAGACTGCATTGAATGGTCACGAGGGTGCTTGTTGAAGGGGCAAAAACATGATGCCTTCTCTCTAACTGCCACAAACTTGCACCCAAACCCTTCTCTCTTTGATCTAAAGCCCTGGTTGGCCAGCAGTGCCCCCTCCAAACCAAAACCAACTGCTTCTCCTTCCTGGTGTGTCTTTAGCAAGTACACTATAAAACAGCATTGGCATTTGACTAACATAGAGAGCAGAGTCTTTTCCTGGGCCCCAGCTGAAGTTGAGGAGAAGGCGCAATGCAAAGGCAAAACTATCTCTGCTGTACTTTAGAAGGTGGAAGTTACAATTGCAAATTGAAGATAAAACTCTGATGGTTGTCTTATTCATAGGAACTGGCACCAATGACTGTAAACTTGATCTGTTCAGAAAAGGAAAAAATTGTTTGTAGTGGGGGATGATGTCAATGAAAGAATATTGAGTGGGTGTGCGGTTCATCCTGCCAGAGAGGACTGGAACGTTTTTATGGATCCCTCCATGACCAAATGTCAGCAAGAATATGGCACCTTCCTTGCCCAATCCAGGATAACTTCCTGCAATCATTGGTGATGTTTCCATGCAGAGAGCATTGGTCATCAGGGCTACATGAGGCAAAGAGTGCATTTGAGCACATTCAGAAACAGCTCCAACGATTAAAGAAGAAACCAAAGCACACAATACAGATCTTTGAAATCACTTTGGCATTGTTCACAAATTGTGGATACCAGATGTACAGGTTCAAATCCCACTTAATTATGCAGATAATAAGAGAGCCTCAGTGACATGAATTGTGATATACATATTTGTCAAGAAGTTAGAATAACAAGGTAGCAAAATTCTTTGAGGCTGATCAACTGAGCAGATAAGAAGGCAACCACAGCAAAATATTGCCAAACCAGGCGGAATGTTGCATAACTACAATATGGTAGTGCAATGCAAAGAATCACAGAGCAGAGAAGAACCACTCCTAATGATCAGATTACAAAGGCAAAAAAATGGAGGATTTGTTAATAGCATAATTCTGCTGATTTGTCCATTACCTCTTTGCAGATGATTAAGAATTCTTCCTGTGAATGGGTTAGTCAAAGCAACAGTGCTTGAAAAGTTCAAATCAAGTTACTACCTTAAAAAGCTGTAGAATTTTGCAGCTGGAACTACCATGTATAGTGATTCTGCAGAAAACAACAGAGAAAAGCATAGAGCAGAGACACCATACATGTAACAATCAATTACAAACACCCAGCAATACCAGTCTGGGCTGTTCTTTATATGCCTACTCTATCTGTTGTGATCAAAGCTTAGATTTCCTCTCCCAGGTGTCAAAGCTACAGTTTTGACCTTACCTTCAGTGGCATATGACACTTAGCATCAAATTTTGTCAGTCTATGGTGCAAAAGTCTTTAGAACACCAGACTAGGCAGGGATTACAAACAAGCAACTGAGTACTTTATTTCAAACCAACAAACCCTGATATGTCTCAAAATCTAAACATGTACTAGTGTTGTCACAGGAGAAAAATTACATAGTAACCCAGCCTCCTAAGTAGTAAATCTTACTCCACAAATGGTTATATGAAACTGGGTTCACATTGTCTAAAAGCTTATGGCTTCTGTAGGCACCCACACTGTTGAAAAGCTAACATTATGACCTTTCCATGTAAGGAAAAGAACATCTTCATCATCATCTTTCTTGAGGCCCCAGCAACCAGAATGTTCACTGAGCATGTGTGTGATTTCTGTTGCTACATCTCCTGTGAAGGGTATCATCGCAAACCCCTCATTCTTCATACGCTGGACCCACTTCTCTTTGCTCTCCATTCGTTCAATGCGTTGTGGGCCTTCACAAGCAACAATGTTTTCAATTCGACTAGCCAACTCACCTTCAAAATGAGCCCGTTGCTCACTATCTTGTGGAAGCAATGTATGCAAGGCATCAAATGGGATCCAGAGATAATTGAAAGCAGACTTCAGTCGTGACACCAAGTTTGGGGAGGTGAGATTTACATCCTCATCAGTGAGAGTGATGATCTTGGGGTTTAAGGTTCGTATTAGCCTCAAAATTTTGTCACGTGGACATGAGGACTCATCATTGAGGTTTTCATCTGACACATAGTGCAGTCTCAGTAAGCAATTTACTGCAAGGACTTCATCTTCTCGCACGTCAATCATGGAAGGATGAAGGTCTTCACATTCCTGATGAAACAACTGAAACTCAAATGGGACATTCCTCATTCGTGCAAATTTTGCCAAACGCACAATGAGTTCTTGGTAATCAACCTCAAGCTGTGGGGGCACTGGCGATTTGGCAATGCACACACTGAGACGAACATGGGGTGGCCCCTCACTTCTCTCACTGAGAGCTTCAATCAAAGTGGGCCATTGCATGCAATGACTAGTATTGAAGTCCAAGATGTGCACCTTATCCTTGCCTTCAAAGGCTTCCAAAATGGCTCCATTTGCAGCTATGTATCCAAAACGGTACCATGGCATAACATCAACATAGTTCGTGAGCTCCAGAGCAGTGGCAATCTTGGTGCTGCCTCTCAGAGGCCCTTGGAGGGTGGGAAGAATAAAATGCGGTGTGATTTTTGAAGCTCGCAAAATAAGTGATCTGAGAAAGTATGCAAGGAGCTTCTGGTTAGAATCCCCTTCCATTGATGCGACATTATTCATAACCCACACAATTTGTTGAGGGTAAGTTACATCATTGGCCTCCATAGCTGATGCACAGTGTAAAAGCAGCTGCTCCATGGTGTTCAATTCTCGGCTTCCTATCAAACTCCCTAACCCTTGCACTCTTAAGGCCTGTGAACAAGGTCGTGCTCCAAATCCTTCTAGAGGTGACCATTCAAGTTGTCTTTCCATATGTGACTGTACTGGTGTAATTTCAGGAACAATTCCAAACCTCTCAAGACCCTCACTATAAGAGATGAAAGATCCTGGAAGTTGAATGTTAGGTTGATGGACAAGCAGGAGTGGATCAGAGTCATGATGCTGAAATTTCACTTCCACATGCTCAGAAATTGCTCTGTCGGCCTCTATCCCCACAAACACATTCTGCAGATCATGATCTACAGTGGCTACACTTGTGGGCTTCAAGCACTGTATAGAAGCTTCACTAAAGTGTCTCATTGTGTGTCGAGGTCGCTTGTCCAGAGGTAGGGCAGTGTCACACAAGTTGGTCACACTTATTGCCCCACCGGTGCTTCTTGGAACATCCACAACCGAAAGTATGTCAGAAGCATGAAGAGAAGTCATGTCAGGTTGAAACACCTTGGTTTGTGTCTCTGCCACTGCTGGAGGCTCACATCTGCTGTGCCATGGCTGACCATCCAATGTCTGGCCTACACCAGGAGCACTAGAAAACTGAAACCCTGAGGTATCTTCAAAAAGTTGATGGTGGGATTGAGGATCCTTAGTGCCTGTACTGCTCTTTGTACTAGGCATTACTGGTGGAACTGGCTCAGATCGTGAGTTTTCCTCCAGTAGTATGTTGGCCTGCAATGGCAGCCCTGGCATCCACATGGGAGAATCAAACTGGTCTTTTGAAGAATTGATACCAGTATTTGTAACACTAAAAAGCCGTTGCATGTGAAGTTCCTCCATGTTGGTAACATCTGCCTGCAATTGCTTTCTCCTCCCACAAAACATGGAGCCAACAAAGTTCTTGTCACCAGAATTGGGACTCTGACTCCAGTCAGTGCCTTCTCCAGCTTTTTTGGGGTTTTTCTCCTCACATCCTCTCTCCTGCTCCATGTGGGTTGAAGAACCCTGGAGAACCAGAAGGGGTTGTGTCTTCTTTCCCAATGGTCACAAAGTTGTATGCTCAAATCATGTTGAGGAAGTGATTCTCATGCAATACAATCAACAGCTTTCAAATGCGCATTTCCTTCATTTGCATGTAGCATGTGGGCCCTGAGATGACACAAGCGGAATCTGTGGAACCATGCCACTACTGATGCTGCATGTCTTGTTCTCATTTTCCTGACCCCAATTTACAACCCTAAGATCCACATGTAAGCTTGCCAGTTTTCCATTATAAGCATTGTAGATAGCTGTAAGATGATAAGTGGCATAATTCAAAAGATTTTGAGCATTGGCCATTGCTATTATTGGCTGTTCTTGAGTATTTCCAAACATTGTTTGATTTCTTTCCCTGACCCTCAAAATCTCTGATAATCACAGAAGACAAACCAAGGCCAAAACTCAAAGGAAGGTTTATAGACAAGGAAAAAACTTGACATGAGAAAGATTAAGCTTCAAAGCTCTGCTGCAGCTCTCGTACCATCTCTGCACTATTAGCCATAGCCCTATTTTACATAGAGCAGCCCATAAAACTTACATTTGGTCCATTGTCTCGGAAATTTTGAGGCTCGAGAGAGAAAGTGGATGGCGCTGGAAACCACCCTTGTGGTGCCAAAAAATAGATCGCAGAACTTCCCCAAAAATATTTGCAGTTGAGCAACAATGTGCTTCAAAGAGGTCAGCTTTCTCCTCCAGACCAGCAGTTTCAGCTACCCAAAAAACAGCCTCCAGACAGAAATACGTGTTGGGGAAGAGTGGGCTAAAGCTATAACAAGTTTGTCGGAGTGATAGAGTACCGATACCACCTGAAATGGATTGTGCGCACATATGAGCAGGGAGAGCAAAACGACGCCACCAGCCACGCCACCCGCTATTTCTGGACTTGCAGTTCTCGACAACCTCCTGCCAGCAACAACCGCCCACCACTTCTCCCCTGATCTCCTGCCCAAAAACGGAACCTCTTTGGACCGCAGCTTGCTCCTCAGTGAAGAAGGCATTTACTTCCCATTCGTACCCAGTCTACCTGGTGCATTTCTCAAGCGAACCCCGTCTTCAAGCTCTCTCTGCAATCTGCTCCACACTTGCAGACTCCTCTTCAACTGCACAACAGTTCAATAAACGAAACAACAAAGCTATGACCATTTCAAGCTGCTGCTCCGTTGCTGCAGACAAGACTATACGAGATTACGCAACAGGACACACACTCTCTCTCTCGCGCGCGCGTGCGAGCGCTCTCCCTCCCTCTCTCGAAAGCGTAGACTGTCTCCTCCACGAACTGCGGAGCATTAACCTCCGGATAATCCCAATGACCGCTGGATCGTCAATTCGCTCATGTGACTCGGGAGAAAAAAGGGGGAAAAAAAAATAGTGACTTTGGTACGCCCATCAATTATTACGACTAGTGACTAGTCAGTCAGTCAGTCAAAAGAGTTGCCAAAAGCTTCGGACCGATGGATAAGTCAAGCTTCCGTCTTCTGATTAACCGGTGGATAACAAATCTCGGAACGGAACGGGACTCGGGACAACACTCCCGTAGAGCGCTTGTTATGAAACGAAACAAGAGGTTTTTTTTTTTTTTAAATTGAAATTTACTATTCTTTTTACCCCAAAAAAATTACCCCCCTGCTAACAAATAAAGCACCGGATTAAGGTGCATTCACACTTGGCCTGGAGGACTCTAGTATTAAGTCCACTAACACCAAGGTAGTCATTTAGGACCTAAACCTATTTAGCCAATTTGAAGATTTTATTTTAAGTTAACATTAACTTAATATTAAACTATCACCCATTTAACATTGGCTGCCACCTAAGATGCCACCTAGATTTTCACTTACCACTGACTTTAACATTATTAGGTGTGAATGCACCTTTTAAAAGACTCATAGCCGACACGCCTCAGCCATCTGGAGGCGCGCTGCTCCAGACAATTACTGAAAGCGACCGACAAGACCGGAAACCGGGTGGTGCAACCGGTTTGCCAGGTGCGTACCAGGGTCGACCGGAAGAACCGACGGAAATTCGGACACCCAATGATGGGTAACGTCCGTCCGGAAGGATCGCTGGGACTTGGATGTTCGAAGACTGACGCTGTCGGTGGAGGCGGCTTACGCGGTTACCAATAATTCCTTCCTGTGGCAGGCGTGGGCGGCATCGACTGTCGTCACCGCGGAAGGCATTTGTCGCTGGTGATCTCCAGCAATCGCTCGCTGCACAGTCTCATTGGTTCCTAAGTAGCGGGGGATGTCGTTTCTTCTTTTTGTTCTCACCTCCCTCACTCTCTCACTCTCTCCTCCACCACCCAGAGAAAACGAGGGTACCTAGGTGGTAGCGCGCGCTCGGAAGCAGCAGTGTTGGCGGGTGGAGGAAGACACGAAGAAGGGCTGGTGGGGGCTCTCTCTGTGCAGTAAGTCCTTACCATAGCATGGACGCTGGTTCAGCAACAGGGTTGCATTTTTTAAAAACATTTATCAGTTAGGCCTAAGTGCGGCAGTAAAAAGTTCAGCATTATACTGAAAAATGAAGCTACCATTTTTTATTAAGAGCTTCTTCATTCAGATTTTTGGCAGCGCAGACATGTATTTTTCAAAGAAATTGACCGTTCCTAAAATTAATTAATCAGTGCCTCAGCAGGCTAGGTACTCTCCTTTGGCATCCTCTCCTTCTTCTCCGTGAGACAAAACGGAATTTGGTGTCAGATGGGAGTTGCACCATACGCCTGGCGGTGGTGCTACTGGTGATGACGGGCCCTCTGGTGCCAGTTGCAACGCCTGCTGTTTTGATTACATGACGACATGACATGCCCGTGTGCTCAGGAGCCTAGGATAGGTACTTGATTTAGCCTCTAGTGCGTTGTTTTGTTTCTCTTCGTGTGCACATTGAAAGCAAACTCTCTAGTCTAGACTCTAGCTGTTTGTTCAGGGCCATGTGTGAACCAGCACCCACCTTTGTAACATGGTAAAAATCTCCAAATCTATTACAAATATCCCATGCCCAGACTTAAATCAGGGTCTCCGAGTTCAAATCTAACATTTTTTGGGCTTAATATGGCACCACTAAGAGGCCTCACTCAAAAAGAGAAAGCTACCAACACAGGTGCTTGGCTCACCCTGGCCACTGCGCAGCAACATGTAAAGTTTTCAAGAAGCCTTCATTGGGCTTCAACGTTCAAAATGCCACTGAATGCTGCGCAAAGTAAAAATTGAACCTGTGACATAATGCTTCAAAGTCTTGGAAGCCCTTTGAGTTTGAAAAATCTCATGGCTAAATATCAAAAGTCCTAGTGCTTCTCAATACAAATTCCCAAGCCAAACATGAAGTGTTCTGCTAAAGTCTCAACTAGGAGAGGAGAGCACAAGCACGTGGGTGGAATTGGGGAGGAATTGGGGAATGGAATGCTCTCACTAATGCCTGAGGGCTGATATGGTGTCAAAAGACTCAAATTTTGCTCCCTGGCCTGGCCGCTGCTCAGTGCTGTTGTTATGGGCAAGCACTACCTTACCCTAAGGTCAGTTTTGTCATTAAATAATCCTCAAAATAGTGAAACGAATTTTTATGAAAATGTGTTATGTTGAATCATCATAATTATGATAGGTTACACTCTAAATAATTTCATTACTCATATGACAAATGTATCATAGTAGATCATGGAAATAATAATAATTTCAAAATTAAAAAAAGAATTATTCATTTTGTCAATGTGAAAATTGACCCTAGGGTACGGTAATAGGTATATAACAAGTTAAATGCAACTCAACGTGCAAAAGTCGCGATATTTTTAGGAAAAATAGTCAGAAGTTGCCATATTATTACACAATGAGTTCCTGGAAGTCCAAGGAACAAAGCAGGATCCTAAAAAAATTCTACTTTGCTGGCTGACCTTTAGCCAGATTTGACTCATCCCTCTTGGGGATGATCACTAGTCCACCTACTTGACAAAATTGAAAAAAATAAATTAAATGGTTTGGGGGAGCTTAACTCAAGAAAATTTCCTCTAAAATTTCCATAAAGTTCATTATCTAAAAGACTTTCATTGGCACTTTCTCTTAAATACAATTATGAATGAGTTTTCATCAATTAGATGAAAATGGATTAAATAATTAATTTAAATCTAATATGGACGAAACTAGATGTTCATGACTGAAGTTCATTTGTGAACAACTTGTGAAACAATATGGACTATTAAAACACAACATTTTATTTATTTAATCAATTCTGAACTTTCAGTTTTAAAAATACTTCATTAAATAATCATCAACAAAGTGAAATGGTCATTAAACATCTTTGTTGGGGATGGTTCCTAGTTATATTTGATGACATAAACTTTCGCCAAACATAGTTTGTTTATAAATTAAGTTTTGAGACAATGTATTGATCAAATGTCAAGTCACACACCCTTGGTTGTGTTAAAAGGCAATCCTACTTCAATGGTGGCATGTTGAATGTTGTCTAACAAATAAGATGAAGCACAAGATGTCTTTTTTTTCTTAATACATAATTTTTTGGGACATTATATATATATTTCTACCCTACCATTTAGGGTTTTGTTGCAATATCCTATACCTTTCTTGTGATGGGAATAGTTATTTTGTGTCATTATACATAAATTTGTATTCTAATCACTACAACGCTTAAGAGGTTAAAGGGACCTTGGGCAAGCATATTGAACGGGTATCAATAGTCAGTGGTATTCATTGGGGCTGGAGTGTGTGTGCACCCAAAGTTGTTGTTTCTATTTTTCATTAGGGCATATTCATGGAGGATGGGTGGAGGTGGAGCTGTGCTTGCAGCCAAATTTTTTTTTTCCACCTTTCAAGGAGCCACTTTGATTGGTCCATCACAAAAACACTGGGCAATAGTCCCCAAAATATAAGTATAAAAGTGCTTCCCGTGGGCTATGCAAGTTCATTTTTGAGTAAAAGGTATGAGATGAAAGTGTGGTCTAATTAGGAACATTGCAGAGAACACCAAAATCCAAAGAAATGGAACACCCCCTCCCCTTCCCCCCCCAAACCAAAAGGAAAAAAGATAGGGGCCCTCATGGGTGCATGTTGGCCATCTCATTGGTTTAACAAAAATTGTCTTAAAATTGTTTGTCACAATTTTTGACCTAGATTAATATTCCTTCTCAATAATATGGGTACCCCTCTTGACTTCAAATATCAACCAAAGAAGGATGTATACGTTTTGCAAAATTATCAATCTAAATAAGGTGAACAATGGTAATATGTGACAAATTACCCTTTACCAAACATAGGTAAAAAGGTAGGATAAACCCAAATTTATTGAACATGTGTACACTTTTCACACCTTTCAAATTGGGACAATTAGTCGTGCAATTGAAAACATGATATAAGGTTGCACTGAAACAAAATAGACCAAATTCAGCAAGAAAACCCTCAACATATTGAGCCCTAGACTCAAAACATTCGGGTAGTAGCAAATGGTAGCGTACTTCATAGAGGTTCTGAGGGTGTAAAGTAATGGTTTTAACTTTTAAAAGTCAAGTTAATCATAGCCAGCAACATAGCAATGTGGCAAGAGAAAAGATACCAATCAGTGATAAACTGCACTAAAACAAGTTCCACTATTAATCTTCTATACACCTACCCCATCAAAGATGTTTGCATCAAATTTGCATATTTGCACTTAGACAATAAGGTTTGCCCAAAAGAATTTGAGTAGCACCAAGGAAACACAAAAATACACTGAAAAGCAAACCAAATTCTTCCGCCCTGACATTTAGGGGATAAAAGTCATCTTGATCAAACAAGATCCAATCATCCTACAACCATTAAATTACATTATTTGTTGTAGCAAGTCACAACTTGGAACTAGGCTGTACATTAAGGAATTTTTTAATACATAAATACTTAACATTTCATAAATGCTAATCAATTGCATTAAAATGGGATTCCTATTGCATTTGTATTTGAAGTTAATCTACAAAACAACATCAATTGTATTAATTAGACAATGCCACTACTTTGATTTGGTTACAAAGATTAAATTTTTTTATGTCAAGTTCCACATTTTTCAAAGAGTAACTTAGAACCTTGAAAGTTAGAACTATTGGATAAACAATCTATATATCCAAAGAGATGTTCAAACTATTTACTAAAATGCGGGTCTTAAATGATGGGGAGGTATCCACTATTGACCCAATAAACAAAGGCTTTGCACCATAAGGAAAATAGTCAAGCAATCTTTGATTATTATTTTGACTTTGCACCTAAGCTAGATGACTTGGAGCTAAGACATTATCTAAAACAACAAAACATGGATGAGGACAAGGTCGAATGGTTGGGAAAAGCAAGAGTAGTGAGGTTGACTTGTGCACAAACTTGTAAAAAATCAATCAATATTTTAGACCAAAAGAGAAGAAGTAGACTCGAATGCATCACATGTTTGTTGTCCTAGAGAAATAGGCATGAATTCTAGGCTTCTGTAGAAGCTAAAATCCACCAGCAAACATCTCAAATAGGAACTGGCACCGACATACTTGGTGTAAAGGTTAGAATGGAAAGCCACAATAAAGGTTCATTTTGGACAACACTTGAGAAGGAAGCATGTGACAACAATGATCATTGAGGAGAGAAAGGCTGCCCCAGAAATGTTAGAGCAACTTGAGATGATCTTGAAGATTGTATCTATCTACAAAGAGCACATGCACAGCACATGCACATGAACACGATGATTGATGAGGGCAGGTTGTGCTGCACTTCATGATGTAGTTGCGGGTTTTGTCATCAAGCTGCTGAAAGTACCAAAATACAAAGTAACAAAAGACTTTTAGAAATATGTTTTACAACCCAAAAACTATAAGAAAAGAAAATCTGAGACCTACTAGAGAAGGGAACCCCAATAAGTGCATGAGAAAGTACACAACATAAAAATATTTGTGAAATGAAATTGTTGAAGGTGATATGAAAATCTAGATTTAAATTATTCAATTTAACAAAAGTATCGTATAACTGTTCATATAAACATACGAATTAAGAGAAAATTTCAACACAATAACATTCAATTTTTTAAATAATTCAAATCATCAAAAAAAAATCTCACAACATTTCAAAGAAATAATTATATCAGAGGGCTAGAATAAAGTGAAAAAATAGCAGGACCATACTACTGCTAATCAAGGTTTTTGTGTTGGTTTTTTATAATAATTTTAGTCATATTTTTAATCATAACAAACTTTGGAAAAACAATGGCTTCAATCAAAATAGATCAATTTGTTTTACACAACCTTGATTGAATCTATGTTAACTAAGGTAATTAGACTACTAATTGAGATGCTAGGATTTTTTATAATTTAATAATAAAAACAATAATTATTGATGGTCTATCAGAGATTGTAGTCCATTGGACCCACAACTTGTTTTTTTCCTTTTACTTTAGTCATATTGTGGATGGTTTCAAAACATTTTCCATAATTCCAAAACGTGCAAAAAAATTTGAAATTCCATAGTTGATTAACAATGAATTGCCAAGATTGTGATGAATTTTCAAATTTGTGATTCATGTATGTGTAATTATAATAATATTATTATTCACCACATCATCATGCTTGTTTTGTTATGTTGTTCATGATGCTAATATGTTTTAAATGATGTTTGAATCTCCACCTCCTTAGCCACAATCCAAGTTTTTATCAACAAACCACCACCTAACATGATGACAAAAAAAATTATCACATACACATACATATATGTTGAATTTTATTTATAACCATACATATATTTTGAATTTTATTTAGGTTGAAAGTATGGGCATCCATATATCTTGTATGTAGGTTATCTATATGTTATTGACATCATTTCACATGTGACATTCAATATCGAAATATGAAAATTTTAAAAAACAAACAAGGTGGAGTGAAAAAATTATGAATTGTTTTCTTCAACAAAATAGAAAAAGGCATTCCACATAATGGGAATATAATTTAGATGTTCTAGATAAAAATATTTGGTTATTTGTGGTTATTGGATTCTAGGGTTTTAAGGTTTCGTGGTTGTTGGATCATTGATTTCAAATAGGTTTTTTTATTATGACCTTTGTGATTTCATTGAACATGATGTTCAACAAAATTCTTGATAGAAAAGTATGTTTAATGATTTTGCTAATTTGACTATTAGTTATCAAATGATGGAGAATGACTAGCAATATCTCAGTTATAAACAAAACATAATGAGGTTGAATTTCTTTGTAAATGAAATGTAGGATAGGATCAACACTTCAAAAAGAGTAGTAGGTGATTCAAACCAAATAGAAATAATTACAAAATAATTTTGAAAATTTTGAAACTTGTATAGTTAAATTTGATGGTTCATGGACACATTTTGAAAATCTAGATGCCAAGTACTAGGAAGTTCCATAAGAGTTGAAGAAAGTGAAATGAGATTCGAATGAGTTGAATGATGTGGGTATGTGCAAATAAGAATGAACATTTCCCTAAAAATACATTCTAATAATTTGTTCCATGATATTGTTGTGGCATTATTGGATGTCAATGTTTGAAGTTTAAAAATTCATATTTCTCAACAAAGACTATTGGCAACCCTTTAATACAACCCAAGATACAATGTTTGTGATATAAATAAAAATTTCACAAAATTCATGGTGTAATAAACTTCATCATTATTTTTCAATATTAATGTCTTTCAAAGTCCCTCAAATGAAAGTACAATGTGGTGGACCAATTTTGCGAAATGTAAATTCACGCATGAGTACACAAATTTTGCAATTCTTTTGTTAACTCTTTCACAATTCTAAGCCTTAACATTACAATCGTATTTGAAAGTTTGTAATTTTTTTAAAAATGATTTAATCACCTTGATCTATAACTCTTTCTTTCTTATATGGATGTACTAAAATGGTTAATATCAATGTGAATTTTCTCTTTCGCTTCATTTATTTATTTATTTCTCCAATTGTAATTATGTTTTAACAAAAAAATGTTAAATGGTCATAATGCCTTAAGCCTTATTGAATGAGATCATTGGTTTCACAACATTCTTAATATTGATTATACAAACATATTGTTCTAAGATTTTAAAAATTGATTCTTCACTTTTATGGCCACTATGGACTTTTTAATATATTTCACTTTTAGGTGCACATGTAAATAAAATAGAATTCTTTCTTTGAATTCTTATTTTGGCATGTCATTTATAAAATGTTTGATCAACTCATGTGAATAAAATTAAAAATTAAAAATATTTTTTCCCTGACAAAAAAAGTCCACAATCAAATTTGTAATCTACAATAGAATAGATCTATAAACTTGAAAATCAACAAAAATAATGTAATTATTTATAATTGTTAAAAATGTTTTATGCATTACACTACACATCTATCTATGCAGCAAGGTAGTTTGTTTTGTTTTGTTTGTCATGCTAAGATCTCCCAAACCATAGTGTTTCATGTTGCATTCTTGGTATCTTTGGAAAGCTTTTGATGAGTAGGGGTGCACTATTTGGTTTGAGATTGTTTGGAGCTACAATTGTGGAATCTATTGATTATTGAACCATTTTCTCAATGAAAATTAAATAAAATTGAAACTGAAAATTGTATAGGAATTTGAAGGCTTTTTTTGTGTTGTTGGAAACCCCTTGACAAGTCAATTTTTATAGATTTTATTTCACAAATTTTGGCTAAAATGTGAATGATATTGATTTTTTAGTGGACTTTTGTTGATGGAAATTCAAAAAAATTGCAAAAATCTGGTTTGGAAGGAAAAATAGTTAAGCCTTTGATGTGTTCACATTGTCGAATTAAAAAATTTTCAATTCTAAAAATGTGAAAAATAAAGAATGTGTTCACACTTGGGCCAATGGCATAGGCTACATTAGTATAAACTATTGCACATATTTGAATCCAAACAGAAAAAAATCAATACAATTATCTTGTAACCTTCAATTACATTTCATCACTTGCAAAAAATTAATGATTGTAACTTCCATTTTGGTCCAACATGTGCAAATACATTTAAAAGAACCAAAGGTGTTGTTTTGCAAAAAGAAAAGGGTTATTTTGAATCCTTTCATTTAATTTCTTTCAATGTTATATGGGATTTATTGGTTTGCCATTTTCAAACAAAAGTGGGATGAAACCCATCATGGTTTCTTTGCATCATTGCCTAAACCCTAAACCATTATTTGTCTAAGCTCTATTAAACGTTTGCTTCCTTTTTTTCCTATGGGTTCACATTTTCTTGTAAAGCATTCGGTAGCAATTAAACAATCACAAACAAATGTGTCTAGAATGAACATTTCATCTTTTGTTGTGTAAGTTAAACCATCTTGCACACTAATGTTTTTGGAACATTAAACTAATGAGCTCTAACAACATTTGGTTTGCCTACAACTTAACATAATTGAAAACACCAAGCTTCCATGTCAAAGGGTTGCGTTGTCTATGGGGGGAAGTCTTCATCACTTTAAGAAGTATGGGAGTTTGTCAATCTATAATAAACTTCATGCAATTTCTTATTGGTGGTGTTCATCTTGTAAAACTTGTAGTGTTAAAAAAATTATGCACGATAACTTGGAAAGCACCATAACGTTTTGATGTGTTTATGTGTGCATTGCCTCTGTAAGACTCGAAGTTCATTACTTACTTTATTATCATTGCTTCTTGAAGTGCATTATACATGAACATAAAAGGTTACTAAAAAGCAACTCTTGGATATTAATGTTGTAGTGAACTTTACTTTGTGCCCTAAATACATATGAAAAGGCTTTGCATTTTGAAACGTTGAAAAGCTCAAGGTGCAATGTGTTGTTCGTGAAGTTTGACTTATTTTGTTATTTCTTAAAGTTTGTTAAATAGGAATATTAAATGTTGCAAAAGGTGGCTGCACTTTTAAATTAAGATTTACATTCATTATTATTATTTCATTTTTTCTTTACTTGGTTCCACCAAGGGCTTGTTTGCAATTTTTTTTCCTTATGTCTAACACCCTAACTCCCCTCCCCATGTTGAAAGATGTCCATGACCTTGTTGTGTAGGAATCACATTGGGACTCATTTGAGTTTCATCTTTCCACCAATCCACAACGCATGCAGTAATTGTCTCGTCAAGGCCATAAGTTTGTTATTTTCAAGTTAAATGGGCCCATTGTGATGAGTTGAAAACCTTTGTCTTCTTTCATCTTTGTACAACATACATAATGTTCAAAGGATTTGTGTTAAACACTCTAATTAATGTTCTAATTCTAGGGTTTTCTTTGCTCACAATAACATTCATTAAAGTTCAATTGTATGCCAATTTTTCTTTTGATTGGACACCTTTCACTTTTTTAAGCTCAACTTTTAATCCTTCAACAAGTGCATGTTGAACCTTTGTTTCAGTGGGAAGGAAGTAAAAATCTAACAAGCCTTTGATAATAGAACTTAATAAAAAAAGGTTTCAAAGCATGTAGGTAAAGTCAAGAAGTTTTAAATTTTTCTATGGCAATGGAGATCATGTGCAAGCTAGCTCTTTCCCCTCACAAACATCCATGCCACACACTCCAAAGTTTTGTCAACAAGCCATTTTCCTACTCCCTACCATAAAGATCCACCCCATGTGTTACAATGTCTTGTCCATAGCCTTCAAAACATCCATTTCACACACTTTTGAATACTTTTCACAACTACTTTTCTATTCCTCTCTATCAAAAAAATTGAACCCTAAACCCCAAAATCTTGTCCTAACATTCCATTCTCATGTGCATATGTACCATCAATGGTTGAGTAAACTATTTTGTCAATTGCTTATATAATCTTAATCAAATGGTCAAAATGGTAGGAAATGGATGCTCATTATTGTAGCATTTTCACAATAGTACTCATAATATTTTAGGTTTATAATGTATAAAAATGTGATTATGGAGGGGTAGTTGATGTAATTAGAACAATTCAATGCAATTATTTAAAATACTACCTTGCCAATGTGTAATTCAACTAGAAATATGAGTCATAAAAAAAAATCTTCAAAAATTCAAATTTAAAACCCTAAACATATTATTGAAAATCATGTGTATCGATGCCGAATTGCAATAAAATGTGATGCCATATTGTTTCAAATGTTATAGAAAATTGTTAATTATGTTTCAATTTTGTATGTGCAAAATTTCACTGAGAATTTCCAAATAAAAGTTGTACTTTGTAATCCTTTTAAAAAGTCTTCTATGGTGGATATTATGAGTAAAAAATGATTCAAAATTGAGATTGAATCTAATTTGTTTACATAAATTCCAACACATATTGATAAATTATGATGTGAATCATTATTAATTGCACAATTTCACCACTAAATTGGTTTTTATTATGTTTAATATTCCACATCAAATATTTAGTGTAACGAAAACTGCATCATTGTGACAAGATTCTATGTAGATTGTAGTGTGCAACTACCCTAATGAGAAAAAACTAATCAATGCAATGAGGATATATGATTGAAAAACTAAATGCGTTCACAATTTAATTTTTATTTGCACACTATCCATGAATGTGCATCATTGAATATTTTCACAAACTTGTACATATTTTCATAAGAATGTTACAATACAATATTTGAATTATCAAATTTTCTTCCCTATCACATAGAGGTTATAGATTGAAAACTTTCATAAGTAAACACCTCACAATGCATGACAAATATTACAAAATTAATGCATTGGATCGTGGAAGACCTTGTCGAAAATGCTTGCATAAACTTGCTTTGTTATTCAAATGATTATGATTTCTTTTAGATCATTCAAGTAACATAATTTCCTGTGTTGCATCAATGATAACCTAGAGGCGTGTAATTGTAGTAGTGGTGTCACTTTAACAACATTATGTAAAAAAACTTAATCTACATTGAATAAATCCCACTTGAACACTTTGAAGGTCACCATCACACATATTTGATGTTTGTGACACAAACAATGCTTTACCTAGCCAAGTTATTTTTATGGAAAAAAATAGACAATTCTTTTTGTAGTAAGTAGAGGAATTCAAATATATCTTTGTAATAAGTAGATATTCAAACATATTTATGATGAAAACAAAGATTATGTGCATGCCAAAGACAAGAGTTTCAATCTATGAAGAAACATAGGTTGAAGAAAGAGGTTCAACATAATTTAACAATTAAATGCATCTCTATATACATGGCCCAACCATGGGCAACAATGAGGGTAGTTCTAATTCAAAATTTCCTATGTAGTTAGAGTAAAATATGCCATGTATTATTTTGCATATTTTGATGAATTGTTTTGGGGTTTTATTAAACTTCCACATCTAATTTTGTAATATGGTACATTGTACATTTTGTTTTCCCTTTTGTTGTAAATGATTGTTGCGTAGTTCTTTACTTTTATGAGGTTTTGGTTCAAAAATTAAATACCATTTTTGGTTTTAGTTTTGCTTATGAAAATCAAACCCAATTTTTATCTGATTCTTACAAACCTAGACTAGAATCAACGATTAACTTTAGTTCTAGTCTTTTTTTTCTAAAACACAAATATTTTGATTTTGGTTCCAAAAAATGAACCTATTTCTAATTTGACTTTTATTAATCAGAACTAGTGTTTGTGACCCACCAAAATGTGTATCCAACCAACAATTTTGCAAACTCAAATATAACTACACATTATGTATTTTATATTAATGGAAAAGACAATGGAAAAGAAACCACTCTCAAAATATCATAAATGATGGTATGAAAAATAAATTTGTGGGTAATGTTGTAAAGATCATTACCAAATGTAATACATGACTCATTGCCATAAATGAATGTTTTAAAAAACTATAAATATTATGTTTCAATCTCACTTAAAGAATTTATGTTTACACAATACATGCAATTTGCAATCACCCCTACAATGTTAAAGGTGAGTATTGCAAAACAATGAAGGTACTATAATACCTTTACCATTTTGGCAAATATTAATTTTTTTTCAATAAATGCTGATTTAAAAAAAAATTAGTTGTCTACAACGATGGAAGTTCTAAAAACTATATTGTTGTTTATTGTACATGGTTATTTCGTTTATTCCAAGTCTAAATGGCCAAGTCTTTGAAAGTTTCGAAATTTTAAGAAATTCTTATTGTTATTGCAGGAGTTAAAAAACAAGAAATAAATAAATATTTGGCAAGAAAATGAAGGAATGATAAGGTACTACACTATTGCGAATGGCCTTGCCATGTTAGATGAAAGTTTGTAAAAAAGCAAGGATGGTGTTCTCATTATGCCATCTTTGATTAGAGTTTGTAAAAAACTTAAGGTACATTGCACTCCTTTAACCATGCTGCCATTCAATTACAATTACACTAAAATGAGGGTGTTGCATTTTACAAACTATTTTTGGTTTCACATTTATATGATGGTTGATCATTTATGGATATAGTCAATATAATATATAAGCAGGTATTGCAATATGCCTAGGGGCGACTATTGCAATACTTGTATTTGGGGTTCAACTTATAATATCCTTAGAGGACAAATTTGTTTTGCAATACTCACATTTTTCATTGCCAATACAGTTTTCCTTAAACTCACCCCCCTCTTCACCCTCTCTTTGGGCCTACTTTCACCCCCTGTACCCTCTTTCAGTGAGGTCCGCAAAGTAAGGAAGTTTTATTAAATCTGAGTATGAAATGTTGAAACTCAGCATTTAATGCCCAAGGGTCGAGGTAATTATAGTAGTTGTACAGGTAGGAGCAGTGAAAATATATGCAGCAGCAGCAGCAGTGGAGGCGCTCAGGAAAAAGGAAAACAGGATGAAACTCAGTTTATCACGATAAATATCTGGTCTCCTTTGGGATTGGTAGGTTTAGTTCCTTTGTTGGAGTATAGGAGTCTTTAGTAGCTCTTAAGTATTGAGTAGTTGAGGAGGTGCAAGGAAGCCATTTCGGCCAAGATACCTACCTGAAATGGCTACCTGAACTTTGAACCATTAAGCGATGAGCAGCTTGTTAGCGTGTGCAATCGACAGGCTTGAACATGGACAGTAGAGGTGCGTATCCCCAGCGGCCTCTTTCAGGAAAGCAACTGGAGCATCTCCTCCAAGCTCTCGACAGGTGTGTGTGTGTGTGTGCGTGTGTCTCTCTCTCTCTCATGGCAATTTCAACTTAGCCATGCAATTGAGTGAGGTATCGTTCTTATATGACAAATAACAATTATCTGTCTGCGATTGGAGTGCAAAAATGAACATAGGTTTGGTTGGGTCTCCAGTATTGGTGATGAATCTAAATTTTTGGTAATTTGAGGGAGGAAACTTTAAAATCTTAAGTGCGGCAGGGCTATAGACATCGTGCTAGAGACGAAGAAGGCCGGGGATCTCCAAGCTCAAGAAGAACCAAATTTCAAGAAGCTAAAAGCAGGTGCAAAGGAACGGCGCATCAAGGGGCTGAAGGTGAGCATGGGTTCTTCACAAAAGAAGCTACATGATATCACCTCGTAATGTGTATATCCAGAAACAAAGATAGAAGAATGCGGTCACTGGTATAACACGAATTAGGCTTCTGGTGGTTTAGGGTTCCCACTAAACTTTAAACCCTAAACCACAAAAAGCCCAACTCAGTTTATGTGGCATGCACTTCATGGAACCACGTTTGTGTGCATAAAATCTGTTGTCCTAGGACTCCATGGACTAAGAAAGTTAGCAGATGAGATCTTGGTTTTTGATGCAAGTTGAGAAACAAGATACATCTGAATACAGGCTTTCTGTTCCAATCAAAACTGAATTTGAAAGTTTGGGGTCGAGCATTGTGTTGTTGGTGGAGGTGAATGAAGGCCTAATTTCATGTTGGAAACCTCAAAACTATGGAATTCACACAGGAAAATTTGATTGTTGGCATCAACAATGTGACTCGCGCTCTGGAAAAATTGCCTAGTGATGCTGCAAATACCTTCAACACAAATTTGCAGTTGAAGGTAGTTCAAAATATTGATGCAGGATTGCAGGACTTGGAGTTGAAAGTTACACAGTTACAGGTTCAGTCACCATCTCCTTTCCCCTTCTTTCATTGGTTTCATTCTTTTACCTTCTGTTCATAGTGGCTTTCACCTTTATGAATCCAATCTGTGGACTCTATAACCTTACCCCTCACCATAAGCACCAAGTTTGGCAGCCTGATCCTATTCTAAACCATGCACTGCAAAACTGATACCTATGACTCAATCCAGGAGGAGCTTAAGTTACACAGTTAAGTGTATAGCTTATTTGTGTAAATTAAGCTCCTTTTAGATTGAGTCATTACCAGCTGTCTAGAGCTTGACACAGTACCTTTGACAGTCAAGTCTGGAGTCTCAAATGAAGACAGCCCAATCATGAGCCTCCATCTTATGGCATGTTGTGTTTGCAGGTAGTGCTAGTAGCTATTGATGTGAATCCACGGACGCTCATCAACCATGTGATGTTACTGTGCACCAGCAGAGGTGTTCCTATTCTACCTGTCAGTGGGGGTGATGGCTGTGGCTCCCTTAGACTTGGGGAGCTGCTTGGAACACGGACTGCAATTGCGATAGGAATCAAGGTTAGTGCTCCTCCACCTGCAAGGGTGATACTACCTGCAGATGAAACTGTACCTAATCATGGCTATCACAAAAGCACTCAAGAGTGTTTTGAGTAATAGCCTTGTAGAGGAACCCTTCTTTGCATTTTCAGGTCTTGCTTGAGAGCAAATTATGCTTTGGACAAAGAAAGTGATGATAGCTGTTTAGAAAAGGTTCATTTTGCAATGTTATCCAATTCGAGCTATATACACATTTCCACCTCACAGAGAATTGTGACGAGTCATGAAAGAGGAACAATCAATAAGTAAGATAAGTTTCAGAAACATCGTCTTGCATTGCTACTTTTGAAGTTGTCAGTTTGCTACAGCCAAAAGGATTGAAGGAGTGGCACAGGGATTTCCAGTAAGATCTAGAGTTTCCTCTTGATGTCCATCTTTTATATATGTCTAGGAA
>Ga0116229_10003898_pt1 | contig 24533 bp, 15 predicted proteins | sample S1TSphgellanicum_3_FD_87313 | JGI IMG/M metagenome (GOLD analysis project Ga0116229, IMG submission 87313) | Host-associated microbial communities from peat moss isolated from Minnesota, USA - S1T2_Fc - Sphagnum magellanicum MG | ecosystem: Host-associated > Plants > Peat moss > Unclassified...
GAGTCTTACATTTTTTTTGGGTCAAATGTTTCTCCTTATAAAACTTGATAAAGTTCTCATCTTTTATAGCTTGAATTTTAATATGTTAAATTGATACAACGTGATTAAAACCTTGTAGTATCATAATCTAGACCTTAGTATAATTAACAAATTTTATTTTAATCATAAAAGGGATAATAAAAGTTCGGTTTTAAAAAAAACATTTTTTCAATAATAATTGTGTTAATAAGAATATTATACAAATTCAAAATCTACAAGACATTAAATTATATTCAAAATGGGAAATATTAAATTGGGATTTTAAAAACAAGCAACCAAAACCTTAATTAAGATTATTGTTTTTCTAAACCAAGTTGAAGTTCCTCAATGTATAAGTATTAAGATTTCTAAAAGAGAAAATCCCCTCTCTCATGAAAAAAAGCTAGGATAAAACAACTAGTGACTAAATACTCAAGCTATTAAAAAGCTTCAAATCTTAATACATGTTTCCTTTGTCCTTCAAATTCAAAATGGTTTTCTAGAGCATAACTTGGCATACCCATGGCTGCTTAGATCATTCAAAACAAACCCAAAATAAAAAAAATGAAATGTTTGATCATAGATCAATGATCGGTAATGGGCAATTTCACCTTACCCTTTTGCTAATGGGGAAAGAAAAAATTTGAAATTCTCATTGGTTGCTAAATTTTTGTTCTAGTTGCATATTTTCTCAACATTTATACCCCATTCTTCATTAGTGTTTGGGCCCAATGGGCCACTAGCTAATGCACGGAGGTAACATGGAGGCATAGAAAAAGTTGGGTGTTCATAAACTAAAATTATTGTAATTGTTTACCTTACTACCATGGTAATTTCCACATTAATTATATTATTTTGAAAAATGTTGGAAAAAATTTCAAATATTTTTCCCCAAAGAATAACTTATGAAGGAAAAATTTTAAAATCTTTTGGAGTATATTTTGTTTGTCAAAAATGATATTTTGAAAATGAATTCATTCAGCAAATATTTGTCAAAGCTACCAAGGTACTACACTATGTACATTAGTGCGGAAAGTTGATGAGGATGAATGAACCATATATTTCTTGTTTTTTAGGATCAAATTAATATTCACATGACCCACGAGAAATGTTTTGGAAACATTTTGGATCGGTGTTTTTGCCTTCATAAGTTTTTTGGTTTTTTATTCCTTAAGTGATGACTTGATGGTACAACCTTTATGGGACATTATATTAGGATCTCAAAAAGTTATGGGTTTGAATAAGTATTGTGCAATTCTTCACTTTTAAGAAAAACCTTCAGTTTGAGTTCTTTAAAGAAAAAATATTCTAGTTCTAGTTATTCTTTTTTTTAATTTTTTAAAATTTCTATTTGGCACTTAAATGGAACCTATCATCTAGTTTTGGGTTCAATTATTCAAAAAGAAAGAACTCAATTCCGACTCTAGTTTTAATTTTAAAAACTAGACCAAGTTTTGACCCAATTTAAATAACCCAATTCTATACTTATGTGGAACTAGAATGAGATTTAGATTACATGGTTTTTTTTTCATGTCAAGTTTCAACTTTTAGAACCTTGGTTTTAGTTTTTCTAACTTGGTATGGTCAATTAAGTATAGTTTAGCTACTTTGAAAATCTATCAAATCAAAACATTGGGCTACATTAAATTTTGTACAATCAAATCAAACTTAATAATTCTAAAAGTCCTATCAATGTAAAAAAAACTATGTTGAATTAGTTAATGATCTCCATGTTCATTTCATTTCATTTAAATCGTTTTTTATGAATTACAACTATCTTGGACTTGATAAAAATTTCAAATCATCAAGTCCCTCACATGTAATTTTTATCATTGGAAATACAAGGAAAATACCAAAATATGAAAAAAAAAAAATTAATTTCAGATTTTTTTCATAGTTCAAGCAATGGTATTTATTTTAAAATTTTGTAAAATTGTAAATAGTTAAAAATTAATTATGTGATTAATTTTCCACATACATATGGATATTTTATTTATTGGCATTTTTATAAGGAAATAAAATTTCTATACTTTTGAACATTCTAAAATCATTTGCAAAGGGTAGTCAACCCTATTTATTAAAAAAACAAATCTGGAATGCTTACACTTGCAAATTATGTCCTTTGAAATAAAAGGATGCATGAAGAATGGTGTTGTGCACCTCTAGGTATATAAAGTGAAATATAATAAATTGATTATTGAAATATGAATACCAATGATGTGCAAATCATTATGTATTTTAATACAAACATTTCCTAAAAAGGTTTGTGTAAAATCTTTTAGGTTGAAGGCTTGCTAATTTCTAAAGGATCTAATGATTAAAGGTTTTTTTAACTATAGGTAAGAGGATTATTTTAAAGAAATATAAATTGTATCCATTTGAATGTTTAGATATAATTTGCTATTTAATATATAAATATACATAATTTTTTGTACAATGAATTTTAATGTTTTAAGTATGTACAATAACAAAAACCATTAGCAAAATTATATAAAAAATTACCTATAAAAATAAACTAGTTATATATTATGTAAATGGATAAACATTCATTTCAATGCATAATGTTTATATATCATATATTCTATCAAAAACAATTTCCTACAAGGTTCACAAAAGAGGTTTAGATTGAAGGTCAATTATCAAAGGATCTAAAGATGATACATTTTCAAAATTATAAACAAAATGAAGATTTTTTACAAGATGTAAATTGTATTTCATTTAAACAAATAGATAGAAATTGAAATATATTGATAAATTATTTATATGTAATTTTTTGTATGCAAATTTTTTAAATACTTAAAAATGTGAATGACTATTTTTGAGAGCCATATATATCATATAAGATGACAAATGTTACATTTCAATACAATTTAACATTATTACAATGCAAAGAAATACATTTATATTTTTAAAATCATGTAACTAGTAAAATTATCATAAAATGACAAAAGCAATCATTTTTTTAAAAAATACACGAAATATGAATATTGTATTGTGCAATAGTATAATATTTAAAAAACGTTTAGGGGGAAAAAAAATTAGGTTCAAGATTGACTTCTCAAGAATCTAAGGATTATAAGTTTTAAGAACTATAGGTATAATTTTCTTTATGAAATATATCTACATGATTAGTACAACTACCATTAATTGTTTATTGAAATATAAATATGTTTGTATATAAAAAACGCAACACAATTTACAACCAAATTAAAGTTGAATGACTTTTTAAAAAACAATGATCCAAACAACCATATGTGCATGTATTGAAATTTTGCTTTCTTTTTAATCAACCCCAGAAAAGTTGAGAGATGACCCCATAATGAGGTACTAAATACATGTGTCTATGGTCATATACTGTAGGAACCATCCTCAAATCTTCATAAACACCTTACAACCACACACAAATAAATCTACCATTGAAATTGATCCTTTTTAGATGGATTGGTACAAATTTGTTAAATTAGTCTATAGTCTAGAGAGGCAAGGCCAAAACGCTCAAATTTATTTTGCACATGTGAACATACTTGTCAAAGCATTGTCATTTAGAAAACTTTTCTACAAGAAGTTGAGGGTCACATACTATCTTCAATTGTCAAAACTCCCTTGACAAGGATGCGAAACCTTGCCATTATTTGTAACCACTTAACATCATGCACACACACTAAGTATTGACAATAAGATTTCATTAGTTAAAATTAACCAAACTTGCAAAATGTTGAAACACTACCATGTTTGTAAAGACATAATTACACTTGTGTTTTTTCACATTCATTTAACTACCACTAACAAGCCCTAAAATAGTACTACATGTTAGGTGGAAAATCTTTTATTAGAATGTAACAAAGGTAAAATTGTTGAACTTCAAATACTATTGAAAGAATAAAAGTCCATTGACAAATTCCTACCTTCCAACTAAGGCACCTATCAATTTGGCCAATTGCATATGCGGCCTGTCTTGAATTGCTTCTATGTGCACATGAAACAAAAATCCAATATGCATTATAAAACATTGAGACTTATGTAAAATCGATTTTTAGTCTAATAGTATGTATTTCACATGGAATCTATCTATGGAAATTAGGGTTGTCACCTTCACACATATCACAAATCTATGGAGATAAACCTTGAAAAGAAGGTTAAACATCTTTAACATCAATAAATTTATAATTTGAATCCAATTGTCCTAAATAGCTCTTAACTAATAAAGTTTTCATTGTTCCATGTACATAGTTCATGCCCAAATTGAATATATCATAAAACAAACTTGAAACATGTGATCAACCATGACTCCAGCTCCAATGATTGTCCTTCCAACTATAGGCTAAAAAGAGCTTCAAGACAAAGGCTTTAGTTTGATGGATGTATCAAAGGTTTATCTAAAGACATTGAAACCAAAAACACTTTAAAAAATAGGGTTAGTAATATCCATCTAAGAAAGAGCTAACATATATAAAAAATGCAAGAACCACATACAAGAAAAACCTTCATGCATGTACAACTTTTCCAAATCAAAGCAACCCATCTATTAGAGATGGTAATAAAAAAAATTTATTGTAATCTAACACAGTATCCATCTCCAAGCTACTCAATTGCTAGGTGTGTTAAAAAAGATGTGTAATATAGAAGCTTGAACTCAATTAATTTCGAAGCTAGCTCCTTTTTTAAAAAGCCAAAAATACATCCCTTGGAGAAATTCATGATGAGATTCATTAGACCAAACACAAGAGCAATTATGCCACCTAACAACTTGTCTTCCTCTTCATTCATCACCTTTTCACAATCAATCAACAGTCCTTAGCACAATATAACTAAAAGGTGAAAAATGCATGGGATTTAACACCACAACAAATTTTTGAATTGTAACCACCATAATTTTATTTTATTTTAACATTGAATCAACATGTTGTGCCTACAAACCTCTTTTCAACTCATGAACTAACAATTGATTATTAATCAATAGTGATAGTAAGTTTAACCTTGGTGTCTTCACATCCCTTAGAGGAGGTTTTAAAACATAGACCAATCATGTAACATTGTAAAATACACACAAATTTAACTAGTCATCCAAGGACAATGACTCTTGCATTGCTTTCAAAAAATTGTTAAACCATGTTTAACAACTTAAAATCCTGATTGCCTTTTAAATTTGAAAAAATGAAAGGAACCCAAATTTGTGCCATTACAAGTCAAGCTCACAACATCATTTAAGGTTTCTTATGGAGGATTGGTTGAGGACACATTGAAAAATGGCATTTCAAATGTGACCTCTCCCAAATATCTCAAAATTGATGCATTATTATGTTGCCTACCTTCTTTTCAACTGTGGCTATTTCCAAAATTACCAATAGCCTTTATTGCATTTATAATTAGGGATAATGGCAACAATAAATTTAAATATATCATAATGATATACATTTCCTACTTAGTAATGGAAAACCATCAAGTGAGCCAAACATAGTAATCTCCTTCACAAAAGGTGTTCAAACAGTTTCACAAAAGATTACAAAACACCACTTGATTCCTCTCTTCCTAATACCAAACTAACATCTTCATGGTGTACAACAAAAAGTTATCATCCCCTTCAATTTTGTGAACACAATGGACAACATAAACAATTAAACTTTTTACCTTCCTACACAATTAACACCCTCACAATCACATTCAGGCCCACAAAAACAATCTTCTAATGTACTTGTCATTGTCTAGATGATGTGGATATCAGTGGTAAATAGACTTGCAACCATGGAAATAGAAAAGGATAAGAACAAGACATATTTGTTTAGAATGTGCTATGGATTTAAGCACACTAAAGTCTGAAATGAAGAATTTGGAAAAGACAAACATGCTAAACCATAGAATCACAACTAATAATATGCCATAGCTAGTTCCAATTTGTTCCAATAGGACTAAAAATCAAGTAAAAACAATAAGCTCTTCACACATGTCAAAGGACAAAACAAAAGAAAACCTTTCGACAATAGCCAAAATAGGGATGACTCAAAAAAATTTCCCTACAATGTATGTACTAGCTACTTTCAAAGGAAGGCATTAAATTTTTTTGTAGCATTGTTATCTTGGAAGACCACACATCCTTAAGATTATTTTCAGCCTAAGAAATATTTAACCTTGAACTTCATATGAGCTTTAGCATGTCCACCCTAACTAGGCTATATGACTCACATTTTTCACATAATTTTTTACCCCAACTTTTAAAACATGAAAATATATATTACAATGTGATAACATGGACAACAAAACCTTTTCAATGGGCCAATGTGGTATGTCCTTTCTTTGAACACATTTGGCCATCAAAAGCCAATGAATTGTTTTAAAAAGATGCTATCAACTAAATCCACATGCAAATCTAGTGGGCACCCATGGAGATGTTTATTTATTTTGTTGAGATGGATATTACCAATGTTAAGACCATGAGAAGAATAGTAGCTTGCCCAATTAAAAATCCACATGTGGTTTAATGTCATCCATAATATCCTTGCACTTAAAAAAATTCATGCCTTTTAAAGGATAGAAAGTTGACCTTTCAAAATTTACAATTTAAACATACCATTGTTCTCATAAAGGAACTACAATTGGTGTGCATAATTTCTAGCCAAATGCTAGTTGCTACATTATGACATGGATGGTCATAATTAGGTGATTACAATAGCCCATATTCATTTAAATTCAATGTAGTCAATTTTTGGGTTGAAAGAACATAATATCTTTTGAAGCATGAAGCAATTAACCTTGTAAATGGCAATTTCACCAAATGTGAACTACAACTACAATGCCCAAAATTTGAAATAGTATTATCACCATGTTGAACACCAAGTCCACATTCTCTTGTTCATTTGCACAACATCCACTTTTGCAAACTCTCAAATTCTTTCCAAAACCGACCATTGATAACAATAAAAGGAAAAAATATGGGCAAACAAACTACTACCCTCTAGTAAAATAAACATATTCTACTATAAGCTTGCACAACAAACACTTATGTGTTATTTTTACTTGTTCACCATATATATGCTTCACTTTTTGAAATGGCGTAATCTTAATCACTTACATAACAAAAGCAGGGACATCACAACAATGGAAACATCAAACAACAAATGTAGGGCTAGATTATTTAGAAATTCACAAGGTACATGTTCATTACAAGTTTTTTGTAGTCATCCAACAAACCCTTCACTTTTGATACAACTCCAAAACCTTTAAACCTATAAGCCATAGGAACAAAAAAACAAAAAAAACCTCTTGATTTTTTTTCCAATTTACAAGCAAACCAAACTATCAAACCAACTTCTAAGAAAATAATTTAGTATTACAACAAAAGAAAAGGACATTTGTTAAGACAAGTGCGAATCAAAATTCTTGCTCTGGAAATCTTACCTTCAAAAAATAAACATGAACAATATTATTATTACAGATGTGAGAAGGGCCATATTAGTAGTAGATCGTTCCATTACAACATTGAAAATCACACAATAATCAAAGGTCAAGGAAAATATATAAAATTCTCCTCAAAGTTATCATGCAACCTCATTATTGTATCTAACCAAATGTGAAAATTTGGCATTTAATGCATGCCAAATAAAGCTAGAAGTAGAATCCATCTCACCAGTCACTTACTTTGATGTAAAACCCTTCATTTAGATATCTAACATAATATATTTGAGGGTACATAAATATATCACAAAAAAAATTTCATGCAATTTCAATAATCAACAAAACACATGAAAATGTTTGAACATTTACCTCTTTTTTTTCTTTTGTACTTTTTGGTGGCACTTGAAAGATTTGAATTTAAGTTTTAATTTACAATTTATTCCAAATAAAACAATCATAATGTGGAAGAAGACCATTTACTTAAAATATTTTGCAAGCAAAAAACACTGAACTTCACACAACACGAATCAAAACATTGTCAATAGTTATTCAAACATCTTGTTCATTGCATTTGCTATGCTCGCATCACACAATGCACCTCCACATTGATAAATCACAACACAACCGAAACAACACATTTCACCATATTCATTCCACATATTTCACTATGTGGGCCATCTTCTCCTCACTTCACACAATAACAAAAACTAAACTTCACACAACAATAATTAAAACACCATCAACTATTTTTCAAACACCATTAGTAGTTTTTCAAACATTTTGTTCACTACCTATGCCATGTTTTCATCACACAACACACTTCCATGTTAATAACTCACAACACAATCAAAACACCATGTTTCACCATATTCACTCCACATGTTTCATTATATGGGCCAGTTTTGCCATACTTTCATAGCACCTTGTCCTTCACCATTTCTTTCAATCATTCTCATGTATACAAGCCTATTGACTCAAATGCCTTGCCTTTTACCACTTCTTTCAACCATGTTCACGGCTCAAGCCCGATGATTCAAAAACTATAAAACTAAATTATTTACAAATCAAAACACTTTTTACATTCCTTAGAAAATGGAAAAAACTTTTTACAATCAAACACTATGGCACCACCAAAGAAAATTGACTATGCGACAATGCTTTGAAAGTTCAAACAAGATTTCACCAATTCAACTCCGCTTCCTTGGATAAGAAACCCAAATAAGACAATTAGACATATTGCCCGTCAAAAAATCAACTTTGATTTCTTGACATTTGTGGATACAAAGATTCAACAAACCTCCTTCTTTCAATTCTTTGAGCAAAGTAAATCAATTTGTCGACACATATGTAACAAAAAAAACTAATTCTTTGACGATCATGAAAAAATGTCGGCTTTAAGTAATCTCAACATTTTCTTTTCCACTACACTTTTATCATTTAATAAATAAAGAAATAAATCCTTCAATGCATATTCACATCACATTCCATCTCATGGTTATAGGACACACCAAATTGTTGCTAGATTTTTTTCAATGCTTTGTATGCTAACATTGAAGACCAACTTACTCAATACATGAGTATTGGAATGTTACAAAGAGTTGTCCTAAGGACTATGGCACTTTACTAAATGGCATGATTCCTATTAGAATTCAACATCAAAGATACATCAATATGGTCTAACCTTATTTTTGAGCAAGCCAAATAGCTTCTCCAAAACATGGAAAATACAAAGAACACCAACATTTTGAACAATTCTATGTCTGAAACTCCTACCTCCAAAATGAAAAATATCGTCTCAAAGACAACAATGCACCCAAAAAATAAATAAATAAATAAATAATCTTCAATAATCCATCAACACTATGTTTACATTATCACATGCAAAACAAACAACATGATCTATGTAGGCCAAAATGTAGATCTATTTCAAAGGTTTCATCAACATTGCAAGATTCCTCCATCTCATATGTGATTGATGTAAAAACATTTCAACCTTGTGACATGTATTTTAAACTTGACATAATTTTCATTAGTTTTCAAAAATATTGTGTAATAGGTTCGAACACAAATAAATCTCTATGTTATTTAACATAAGACTTAACAACTATAACAAATTAAAAGGCAACCTAACATTAAACCCTAAATATTGGTATTTTCATCAAAATAAGATTTTGTAACAACATTTTCTCATGAATAAATTACATGTTTTCAACATGATTATAATATTGTTTGTTGTATACACCTTCATTTGATTTGATTTCAATTATGATTCCAAACAAATATAAAATTGGATCACCCAAGACCAAACCAAAACCTAGTTTAATTTTTAAAATCAATACCAAAGTTGGAATTGAATGTTTCTTTTTCCAAAAAAAGAATTTGGAACAGGATGATAGGTTCCATTCAAGTGTAGAACCGAAATTGAAAAAAAAAAAACCAAAACCAAAATATTTTTTTTTACATAATTGAAATTGAGAGTTCTATTTGAGAAATGAACCACACAACACCCATAACTTTTTGAAATCCAAAAGTTCCATAAAGGTTGTACCATTAAACCACCACCCTTGGAGGTAAAAAACCCAAAAATTTGTAAAAAGAAAAAAAACCAATCCAAAATCTTTCCAAAACATTTCTCATTAGTTTTTAAAATGTTGAACCCAAAAAACAAAAAAATATGGTTCACTAATCTCATCTATTTTCCTCACTAATATGCACAAAATAATACATTGGCAATTTCGACAAATATTTGTTGAATAATTAAGGAATTTTGAAAATATTATGTTCAACAAATAAAATTTTAAAATATTCTACACTTTCCTTCACAAAGTTATTATTTGAGGAAAATATTTTCTAAAATTTTCAACAATTTTCAAAATCATATAATTCATGTGGAAGGTGAAAATATTGCATCCAACTTTTTTTCATGCCTCAAGGCTACCTCCACTAACCAATTGTTGGTCCACAGGGCCCATGCATTCATTTTGACACACTCACCTTCACTTCAATACTTGCAACAATGTGTTGATATTGTGTTATTCGAAGATCGGGTTCGGATTTTAACTAATGTTATCATTGTTGATCTCACTTAAACTTTCAAGAGTTGCCCTTTTTAGGGGAGTTGTTACAATGATCATGACCCAAACAAATGATAAGCTTTATTGTGATTGACACTCATAAGACATTTTTTTATGTTTTGTTGTCAAGGTATTTGGCTACTTGCACCAACAAACAAATGATTTTCGACACACTAATGTGCTAATATAACATAGTTAGCTAAGGGCACTAAGGACCTTATTTGTTGATTTTACGGATGTTTTATTGAAAAAAGGTGGTGATAGCATTGTAGAAAGCCCAAGTCTCATTCATCTTGAAGCAAACCCTCATTGCCAATGACGCCTCTTCTAGGCTTGGAGCTCTTCCAAATTCCTTGCCCTCTCTTTGGTTGATTTGGCTCACACAACTGGTGAAGGGTTTAGGACCCAAGCTTGGGATTTGGATTTTAGGAGGTGCTTTTTCCTCTCACTTTTGGGTGTTGTTTCAAATTTGGACATTGGTCCTCTTTGTGTTCTTACTTTTCCCTTCTTGTCTGGTGTTTTTTAATAAATTTTTAGAGCATACTACAAAGAAAGAACACCTTTGAATTAATTGCTTGAATAACTTGTTTTGGAGAAATTACTTTGAAAACTTCAAAACCCACCCATCAAACAAAATTGATAGAATTGGAGAATTGCCTTCTGTGTTTCAAAACTTAATTGCAAATTTGAGTTGCAAATGGCAATGCAACAATTTGAAACTACAAGTTGCCCTGTGATTCAAGCTTTTTTTTATCAAGGAGAGTTGCATCAAGAATGGTAGTAGAGCTTGGAGTGTTCTCGAGCTCTTCCTAGTATTATATTCCTTTGACCATACCTGCAGATTTGCTAAATAAAATCATTTGAAAAATTGCCATGTTTGAACATGATGTCATTGTGTGATGGGACAAAGGTTGTAAAATGGAACAACAATGATAAGGCCACTGACCATACCAAGTTGGCCTCAACAGCACTGAGCTTGAGCATTTTCAAAGAGAATTGCAATATGCCAAATATGGTAGGGTTTGTAATGTCAAGTGATGGATGATTGTCTATAAGAATTGATGGCACATTATACAAGCATTTGATAATAAAAAAGTCCATGTGATTATAGTAGTTGTACATGAAACAATCAATGGGAGATTGATGCAAAACACAACTAGGGAAGGAAATGGAATAAGTAGCTAAATCTCACCAAAGCTACTTTCAAGTTTGGTATGTGTCACTTTCCATGGGTGGGTTGTGGGTGCCAATGCTTTACTATTCACCATCAGGAGTGGATTCAAATTCTGGTCGGTATGAATGGCGGATACTCCCATGGAACCTCTTGCAATCTGAGCTTCTATTCAACCACCAATTTGACTAAAATCTGCAATTCATGGAATGAAAGCATGCCAAGTGAGCCCTTCATAAATTCAAGATCCTCAATCAGAATTGAGATGACAATCTTGCTACACTATTTGACATTCTTGACCATCAAGCAAGATGCATGATTGGAAATGTGTGTCTACATAACTAGTGCACGCACAGGGGAGAGTCACATCACGGCCCTAAAGCCCTAAAGACAACATGAATGGTCCCAATTCCAAAGCCAATTTCTATCTATGAATTGATGAAACAAAATTTGGGTTTAAAAAGACCAGCAACGTCATTAGCTAGCTATCCGTGTATCATCAATCCAATAACTTTTCCATCACATTTGAGACCAACAAACAGTCTGGCTTCTGAAAGACACAAAAAACCCAATGCCCAGAAACACAAATATCCTGTGTGAGCAAAGTCCAAAATCTCAAATCTTACATTTAGTGTTGTAAACCCTAAACCCTCTTCAACTAGCTGATGTATCATCCTCAATAAAAAAACTTTTCCAATCATCTTTGAGACCAGCAAGCAATTTGAGTTTTTTGAAAGACACAAATGTCCCAATGCTCAAAAACACGAATATCCCTTGTGAGGAAAAATTCAAAATCTCAAATCTGACCTGTAGCCCTGTAAACCCTCTTCAACTAGCCGCTGTATCATCATCAATCCCATAACTTTTCCAATCGTCTTTGATACCAGCAAGCAGTCAAAGTTTTTGAAAGACACAAAAAACGCAATGCTCCAAAAGCACAAGTATCCTTTGTGAGCAAAATCCAAAATCTCAAATCTCACCTGCAGTGTTGTAAACCCCAAACCCTAAACCCTCTTCAACTAGCCGCTGTATCATCGTCAATCCCATAGCTTTCCATCATCTTTGAGACCAGCAAGCAGTCAGACACAAGGATCCCAATGCTCAAAAATACAAAAATCCTTTCTCAGGAAAATCCAAAACCTCAAATCTTACCTGCAAGCCTTGTAAACCCTAAACCCTCTTCTTCACTACGATCTAGAAAGACACAAAGCCTCCTCATGCTGCACGTATGACTCCTGCACTCCGTGACCTGCTCGCCCATTCATAGCAATGAAGGTATTGAGAGAGAGAGAATGAGGTGTGGAGACTGGAGAGCGGAGAGAGAGAGGAGAGGAAAGAGTAGGGTGGACGGCAGAGAGAAGAGAGAAGAGAAGAACGAGAGACAACAAACCCTAGACTCTAGGGTTTGCTGAATGCAAACCCTAAAGACCTTCGAAGAAATCTGGAAGAGCTTGACAGGTCTCTCAAGAACACTGTTGTGATTTCCGTTGCCTGCACACGACAATCACACTCTTCGTGCACACCAGAAACGCGCCAACACATTTATACATAGAGTTTTTATTTGAGTTTCCGTGAGAATTTTTTTTTGGAACTTCCGGGAGTGAAGAAGACATTTTGTTTACAATGGCGACCGTGATGCAGAAAATCAAGGATATCGAAGATGAGGTGATGATGATCCGCATTACCTTCTTCCCTTTCCTTTCTTGCTGAACACATGTTTTGGTTTTTGCGTTTGAGTGTTCTTTTTGTGTTTCTCCCTTCTCAGATTCTCAACTCTGTATTTTTGTCTTTCATGTCGTTGCTGTTATTGTTGTTGTTTTTGTTTCTCTTTCCTACTTGTCGTGGAAGGGATGAGAAGAGATGGCTGCGATGGAGAGACAGAGAGGAGAGACAGAGACAGAGACAGAGAGGATACTAAGAGTTGAAGCTGAATGCAGATGGCCAAGACACAAAAGAACAAGGCCACAGCTCATCATCTAGGTCTGCTGAAGGTAATATCATATCTTGATACTCTTTGACAATCTATTTCAGGAGTTTGTGGAGCTAGGATGCTGATCATGATGATACAATTGGGGTTTTTCTTCTTCCTCTCACTGTACCAAAGACACAACGCGTGTGATTTCTTGGCAGGCAGGTGTAGTGGTTTTTTCTTTTGCTTGTTGAGGTGTTCTTTTGTGCATGTTTCACACCAGTGGTTGATTGATTGATTGATGGCCTTTATTCTCCATCTGGTGTGAGGATTGCAAAAGCAGCAGGAAGTCAAGCTCCAGAAAGGTTAAGACTCTTCTTCCGCATGTCAGATCAAAAGCAGCAGCCTGAATTTGGCAGCCACCCTAAACCCATTTGGTCTTCTTTGTGGCAGGCAAAGCTTGCCAAACTGCGCAGGGAGATTTTGGCACCACCTTCATCAAAGGGAGGAGGTGCTGGAGAAGGTTTTGATGTTACCAAGAGTGGGGACTCACGAGTTGGACTGGTTGGGTTTCCTTCTGTTGGCAAGTCCACACTTCTCAACAAACTTACAGGAACATTTTCTGAGGTGGGCTCTTCCTTACCTCACCTGTTTGTTATGTTTGCATATAATGTTATGCATGTTATGGCATGTGCTGGTTATGGCACACTTGTTGTCATGTTACCTTCAAAGTATTGTTGCAGAGATTTCTCTGCAACCCTCATAGATATGTTATGGCATGCCAATTGCAATGTTGCAAGTTTCTGCAATTGCCATTACCCACCTGTTGATGTTCCCTGATCAAGTGTGAGACTGGCACTTTTGCTCATACCACTGTTTTTGTTTGTTTTTGTCTTTCCTAGTTTGGAACTTTCTGTGGCTTCTTGAAGAAGTGTTAACCTTGCTGTGGTTTTTTCTTTATTGGGAGAATGGAGATTTCTCTATTTTTATGAAAGATATTACCATTACCCACCACAAATTGCTATCAAAGTCCAGGGGACATTTCTACAGTTGTGCAGGAAGCTAACAATACATGGGTAAATTCTGCCTGACATTGAAATGGCCAGGTGGCATCATATGAGTTCACAACTTTGACATGCGTGCCAGGTGTGATCAAATATCAAGGGGCCAAGATTCAGGTAAGTTCAAGACCACCTTTGTCTGTGATTCATCTGCAATTATTACAGATCTTTGGAAGCTGCAATGCTTCATGGTTAGCACATTTTTCACTTTCACGTGCGTGCATGTAGGTTCCCAGTTTTTGTATTTTTTATGTTGACTGGCAAGAGTGAAATCTACTTTGATTTTCTGACTGTGAATAACTCTCCATGTGTTCCATCTTGCAGCTACTGGATCTTCCTGGTATTATTGAAGGTGCAAAAGATGGGAAAGGTCGAGGTCGTCAGGCAAGTATTTTTCTTTCTGGCATCTGGATGATTTCATGTCCACTAGTTCATTGAGGATTCTGCACTGGATATGCATTGTTGCTCAGTCATTGCAGTAGACAGTAGAGAGGGGGTTGTCCACCTTATCCTTTGTGGAAGAGTTGTTGTTGATCAGGAGCAATGTCTGGGGCTTGCTTCGAGCAGGTTATCAGTACTGCAAGAACATGCAATTGTATACTGATTGTGCTGGATGCCATCAAACCCATCACCCACAAGCGCCTCATTGAAAAAGAGCTTGAAGGTTTTGGCATCAGGTCAGTGCCACTGTTCTTGTTCTTATTCCTCAGAGCCCATGCTTCTTAAGCTCTAGATAAATGAGTGCCTGAGAATTATCAGGATGACATATGAAGTGTCAACAGCAAGCTTGGAACAGTGCCTCTTCCAATTCCTTGAAAAACAAATAAAATCTGCTTCTGCAGCAAGCTCTGGATAGAATCTCTTCAATCTCCTTGGGAACTTAGGTTAAGGTTTATTTTCTAGTAAGAGGAGGCCAGTGTTCAGGTTTAAACAAGTCCAGACAGTCAAGCAGTTATCAAAGGTAGGGAGATGTCAGCCTACCACATGACAGGGCTACAGTACCATTACCTGTTTGAAGGTAGCAGTTTGTGTTCAAAACATTCATAGGCAAATGGCTCAGTTGATGCAATGTCATGCATGCAACTCCTATCAGGAAGCTGTGACTTCCAGCACTGTTACTTGCATTCCTGATAGTTCCTCCAGACAATTCACAATGAGGTTCAAGTGAGCAGCACTTCTGATTTGCCCCAGCATTCTCCAGATCAGAAGACATGAATGTAGGGTAGAAATGGTCATCTAAGCACTTGCAGTATGTGCATCAGAGATTGTTGTCATCAAAGGGGAATGGTGAATTGAAGAGTTCAGTTCTGAGTGGTTCTTCTTTTCCAGGTTGAATGCACAGCCTCCAAATATGGGTTTCAAGAGGAAGGACAAAGGAGGGATAAGTTTTACATCAACAGTGACCCCCACTCATTTGGATCTTGAGACAGTCAAGGCAATCTGTGGTGAATATAAGATCCACAATGCAGATATTTCGTTGCGATTTGATGCCACAGCAGATGATTTGATTGACGTGATAGAGGGCAATCGCATCTACATGCCTTGCATATATGTTGTCAACAAAGTTGATCAAATCACCATTGAGGAACTTCATGTCCTTGACAGACTACCCCACTATTGTCCTGTTAGGTGAGGTACAACAAACCACATGTGCACATCTTGGGAAAAATCTTCAAATCCCTCCTGGCAGTCTCCCCATCTTGTTTCCAGGACATGTGCAACATGGTGTTTACATCCAATGTCAAATTCTAGAATACTGGCAACGTTCTCCTTCTTTGAGTTGATGCCTTGAAACATGGCAAGTCAAATGTGTGTGATAGATGATGCAGCACTTTATAATGCTTGCATTCTGCTGATCTGTGATGAAGTTCATGTTTTGTGTCTGCAGTGCCCATCTGGAATGGAACTTGGATGGGCTTTTGGAGAAAATCTGGGAATATCTGGATTTAATACGTGTTTACACAAAACCACGGGCCATGAGCCCAGATTATGAAGATCCTGTTATCTTACCAGCCAAGAAATGTACTGTTGAAGACTTCTGTGAGCGAATCCATAAAGATATGGTCAAGCAGTTCAAGTAGTAAGTACCTGGGGCCTTGCCAGGTTTGTTTTTTCTTCAAAGATTTTTCATGCCACCTATGTTTGATGCCCACATGTTTGTGGGTGCTGATGTTCTAGCAGATGAATTGGTCTCAATTTGGTTATATGTGGCATGTTTGCTTGATTACAGTGCCTTGGTGTGGGGTTCAAGTGCAAAACACAAGCCACAGAGAGTTGGGAGGGTGAGCTTTTCATGTTTCTCAACTGATTTGCATTCAATTTCTTCTGTGTCATTTTGCTATCTTGTAGTTTGTTACTACAAGGTAATCTGTTCTTCCATCACCTGGAGGACTCTAGTGTGCTTTGATTGTTGTGAATCACACAACAGTATGCAGATGGAGGTGCATGGTTGAGTTTGAGATGGGTTTGTGGAGGGATGCAGGAACATTTGTTGGAGGATGAAGATGTGGTCCAGATCATCAAGAAAGTGTAAATTGTCCTTTATTTGTAGAGATTTCATCTTTCCAGTTTTCATGAGGTTTCAAGTTGGATAATGCGTCTTCCACAACTTGTCTTTTGAGTGTTATGGGCACCAGTCAACCAAATGGGAGCTAAGATCACCAAGACACAATATCAGTCTAGGTATCCTGGATAATGACATCATGAGCTGGTGCCTATAAAGACATGTGTCTGGTGTCTGCAGTGTGTTAAGCACTTTATGAGTTAGCAGCAGGAGATTCAGTTTGTATCTGAGCTCAGTTTTTGAACCAATTACTACCAGCAGTGAGGCAGCACTTGAAGAGAAGCTATAGATGCTGTGAAGACAGTTTGTAGAAGCTAGAAAAGATGATGTACACTCCTATCAGAGGGAATGTCTGGCTGTTATTGTTTGGCATCCAGGCATGAGTTACTTGTGAGTCTTGGAATAATTCCATGCTCATGAATTGTTCCAATAAGCAAAATAGGCTGCCAGATTGTCACTCTTATCACAGAGGGGGGCTCTTGTTGGGGGTGGTTAGGGGCCAGATTTGTGTCATTCTTATTGCTTGCTTTCCAATACATGTCTTGTCAGTAAGGGAAGTTCTGACCAATTCCATGTGTTTTTGTGCATGCCTTTGGTCTGTGTTCTTGTTTCAAAGCATGTCTTTAAGGTCAGTCCAAACTGTTCCTCACAATGTAGGATATCTAAGCTCCCTTCATATCAATCCATGGTGTTTCATAGTTTTTTACACTGTTCATGTTGAAGGTAATCTTATTGTTTCTTTCATTCTAGTATTTCACTTGGCTTCTGTGTTTCTTTTTTCCTGTTCTTCATGCCTTGCACAAGGGATTGTTCCTTGACTCAAAAGGCAGTCTTCTGAGTGTGGACATTTCTTGTTACTCATGAGGCATCTGATCTCTGGCAGCATTTTTTGGGTACCAATAACTCTCTGACCCAATTGCCTCTCTGGTAACAAATCCCATGGTGACATTGTTGCAGTACAGCACTTGATAAGGTTCTCAGGTTATTTGAGCAATGTCTCAACCCAGCTGGTGGTCTACATGAGCACTCTGCCTTTGGAGGACTGCAAATCGTCTCCTTTGGAAAATGCATCAAAGAATTGAAAGAAATGGCACAATCACACTCAGTAAGAGATCTTGAGTTATTTCTGTTTTAGCAGACTTGGTGGCAGTTTGTGTGTGTAACTTAATAATCTGTGGAGATGTGTTATTGAATTTTGGACTGTACTTGGATGCAGATGCAAAGAGAGATGAAATTGGTTCCTTGCATGTCCAAAGTCTGATGGGCCACTTGATGGCAACCTCACCTCAAGTGTGTAGACATTAATCTGGTTTGCAATTCCCAGGTACATGTGTTGATACTCTGCTCCTCATAATTGCTCAGTTATCATGTAAGCATGCATGGCAAATCCAGCAGGATTTCTATTTTGTTCATGATTCGAGATTGAATGTGAATCTGTCACTTTGCTTGCAGAGGGCAGCTTGTTTGGATTTTATTATTGGTGTTGAGGCTAACATTTCAAGAACTTGTTACAGAATTTGAACCCAAAACCTTGCATATCCTTATTATGTTAGAGAGTCAATGATGTCCCCTTTTTGTTGGTTCCAGAAGGACCAAAAAACACCTTAAAATGTAGGCCACTTGGACTTTATTCATATCCCAGATACCAAGTTCTTCAGCTTGGAGAATCAGAGCTTCTAGGTTTAATGCATGGAGATGATATGATCTTGCAAAGCTAGGATAATCGTAGCTAGAATTAATACAGATCCCAGAACTACCATGTTTTTAGAAGATAACTTAGATTCTACAATCTTCAGCTGGGAGACCCATACAAGCTAGTGGAAATTAAGATGTAGATACTTAGTTTCTCTAGCAGGGAGAATGAGAGCTAGATCCCAGGTACTATGATCTCTAGTTAGGAAAGTCATCTAGATCCCAGATATCATACACAGTTCAACTGCAAGAATTGTAGCTAAATCCCAGATTTACTTTGATATTCAGCTGGGAGAATCATAGCTAGATCCCAGATGATGCTCTGGTTTTCAAAGGGGAGAATTGTAACTAGATCCCAGATGATATTCTGATCTACTTCAGCTGGACAGACACACGTGGAGATGCAGCCAGAAGAGGTCTCAGAGGAATTGGAGATGCAGATGATCATGTATGGTTTTTGTATGTACCTGGATTGTCTGCAACAAACTGAACCAAAGCCCAGCCTCCTGCGGGAATCATAACACAATTTTGCACCTTTGAGCTGTACTCAAAGAACAAACACCCTTGTTCCTTTGTTTGCAGCAGGATATTGTTATGGATTGATTGGTGTCTCAGAGTAGTTGTTCACTTTTGAAATATAATTCTAATTTTTCATACTCTGTGGTTTGTAATAAATATATTCATAAATTTTATTATTTTATTTAAAAAAATTTTAAAAATGATTAGTTCAAATTCTAGGTTAATTAAACCTCCTTAAAATTCATAAGAATAATTCAATTATGAAAGTTCTCTTCAATGAATGAATATATATATATTTGTGACTGTGTTTTTGGGGGTAATTGTCATAACTCAAACTTGGGCATAAGATGACTTATAAGTCTGAGAAAACCCCCCTGCCCAGCCCCTTCCAATGTAATATGGGGAGGCTTTTTTTTTTCCATAGGTTAAAGCTTCAATGAAACTCAAATCATCAATGGTGGAGCCAGTGCAAATACAAAGCCAAGGTGGAAATTGCAACCCTTGTCTTGGGTTTGTAACTCTATTAAGTTGGGTTGGCCATGAAAAATGTTGAGGGAAGCTTCAAGCAAAGTGCATAAAAGATGTTCTCATAATGTCAATGAAGGCAAAGACCCTTCTTTTAAATGGGAGAGAGTCACAACCTTAACTTGGGTTGTGACCAACTTTTGGGGAGGAGAACAAAATGTTGTTATAAGAATGAAAAAAATCAAATGCTTCCAAATGGAAACAAACCACAACTGAGGCTAAAGGCTCTTGACAAAGGGAGTGAGTTAGGAGGGTGAATAGAATATCCCTAAATTCAAATCACAATCCCACAAGTTGGGAGAGTGCAAGGAAAATGAAAATCATGCACTCCCAAATGGGAATCATTTGGAGAGTTGAAATTTCAAAATATTTTGATTTTTTGGGACAAAAATGCAAATAACAAAAGTGGTCCAAATTGGGCTTGCAATATATCATTGAAAAATATTTTTAAACATAAAATATTCAAAGTGAGTTTATATTCTCAATTTGAAGTTATGAGTTTAAAATTACGACCAAGAGAAGGATCCAAAATCAAAGTGACAATTTGACTTCTGACCATTAAAACTCAAGAAACAAGGATGAAATGAGCATAATTTGGCTATACAATCCAATTTGCACCTTTGTACAAAGGTTTGGTAATACTTGCTTAGGATATACTAGACAGTAAAAAATTTGTTGCACCTACTGAATGTCTTGAGTTGCCATTGATTTTGATATTTAAAATATGCAATATTTCATGTTAATTCACATTGACAAAGCTAAAATCCTTTTCAAATGTTGAAATTTGTAAAGATGAGATATAATACCTATAGAGGTTGTATTTGGCCTATCTATTTGGGCTAAAAGAATAGAACCTTGGATAAATAACATGGGAGTGGTGGGAACAAAATGGAAATACGTAGAAACTATAGGAGCAACATAACAAACATCAGACAAGGTATATGAAATATTTCAACTATATAGGGCAACTATATATCCTATATAATTCAAAACTTTGGGGGGAAAATTAACCATGGTGTTAATATGGGGGAAAAGTAGCACAATGAACACAATAAAATATTTTTTGCACTTGCACAATAATAAATTTTATTGCATGTTTTGTTGCACATTTGCAAAGAGGGCTTGCACAATTAACCACTTTACAGAGGATACAGTCATACCTTGGTAGTTTCAACACTAATTATATTATTTCAAGAAATGTTGAAAATTTTAATAATTTTTTTTAAAAGAACAAACTTTTTTGAAGGAAATTTTTTTAAATGTTTAGAATTTTGGGAATTTGAAAAGAAATAAAATCAATATGGCATGTTTGACATAAAATAATTATTTAACACTGAAGTGTTGAACTTGCATGAAAAGAGGGGTTCCTGTGCCCATTTTTTGATGGCAATGTAAAGGCGACGACACTATGTCCCAAGGGGATACAGCAGTTTTCTGGGCAGGGCAGCAGAAAACCAGCCTCACTTCCAAATTGTACTCTCACATATATATATATGTATGTATATATACTGCTGCTCTTTTCTTGCTTTTTGTTTTGGAGCAAGTTTTACACTAGAAGAAATTGTGGTTTACTTTTTTCCAAAAATTCACAAACTCTCTCTCCTCTTGTCTCCTTCCGTCTTGAAAAAGAAGAAGAAAGAAAGAAAGAAAGAACTGTAACAGATCCAGTGTTTTTTGTATTGGATTATGAGCAAAACATCGAAAACATCCCTTTGATATGTTTTATTGAATTCTTTTGCTTTCCAATGTCTGTTTACTTGTCAGGTCTGTTTCCCTGAGCTGCCAATAGACATGATGAGGAATGAAATATTCTAGGTTGGAGTTAGTGTCATAACAGGTTTGCAATTATAGTTTGCTTTGCATTTGAATGTCACCATTGGGTTTTTTTCCTGGAATTAGGGTTTGAGAAAATAGTCCTTCTCTGACAGGGATGTTGTGTCCTTCAGTTCAAGCAGAGTGTAAACTGCTTCTTGCAAAGAATTCTGCAAGTACTTAAAAGCTTTTCAGGAAACAAAAGGGGTTTTGAACTGCTCTAGACACTCAGGATAAAAATTAGTGTTTCTTTTGTGTAACTTGCTATAATCACAGAAAGCGTTTGTTTCCTTGGAAGATTATGACAAGGGGCAACCAGAGAGAGAAGGACAGAGAGAAGGCAGCAGCCCGAAATGTAGGAAAGGGGGAAGCCAAAGGATGATGGTCTCACCCCAGACCAGCGTCAAGAAAGGGATAGGAAGGCCTTGCAGGAGAAAGCAGCCAAGAAGGTAGCATCTAATGAGACTCAGGCAACCTCAGGCAAAGCCAAGAAATGACATGGATGAGGTCATTGCCACCACCAATTTCTTAAGGAGTACATGGTGCTGGTACAGTCCTTGTCTCACACCTGGAGATGCAAACAGCACAGCAACCATGATCTTGGCTTTGGAGAATTGATCTAAATAAGTTATCTCAATGGATAATGTATTACAAAGTTGACAAGACAAGAAGTGTGCCTGAAGAAAAGTCATAGGACCATCCGTACCTGATTCAATCAGAGCTCAGTGATTCACTGGCAATAGTTGTGTACATGCTTTGTCTGAAGAATTGTTGCTGAAGCAATTTCCATTCCCACCAACTGCTCTGTTAACCCATATGATCACCTGGTTTCAGCAGTTTCATAGTCTGCATTGACAACTGGACACTAAACAGGGAGTAGCTTTTCCACTATCAAAGTTACAAGGTGTGATGATAAGCATCACTAAGTAATCATGGTTGATCACACTCCACATCTCCATTGTGAATGGAGAGGCAAAAACACTTTTGATGTTAGTATAATTTAATCTGTTACAACTTTCAACTTACATGGAATACAAGTTAATCATGAATTTGTATAGATCTGTTTCTATTTCGTTGAAGACATGCTTTTCTTGCTTGTCCCCATGGCTCCAGCCTCAAATCAGACAAAATTGCCATCCCTTGGACTCTTTTCATAGATAACAGACAGCCCGCTCAGTGCACAACAAGTACATTTCCTAAGAAAACTGATGCGTAAAGTCACCACTTGCTATGGTGAAATTGCCACAAAGAGCCACAGCAGTAACTTAGAAGACAAGGTCTCCAGCGCCACTCACTTATTTAAGCACCTGATGATAATGACCTGAGTCACATCATCTAATTCCCATCATGCTAAATAATGTCCAGAAACCCCCACCCAATGTTGTTAAATTCCATATGGGACATTAACTGGTCAAAGAACATGATGTTACACGATACCAAGCTTCTCACACCAGAAGTGCATTTGTTGAGACACAGGCTCTGCACCTGTAGACCCAAAGGATTGGAACTTCTTGATGCAATTTTCCACACCCAGGTAAGAGTACACATCCTCTTCAAAAACAGGGTGGATTGCTTTGAACTCATCCAAAGAAAGTTGGGCAAGCTCAACTTTTTTGCTGACCCCACAAGCCACAGCCTTCCCCACAATTTCATGCCCCGTCCGGAATGGAATACCCTGCCATCAGTAACCAAGAGTCAACTTAAAGCAAACACCACAAGAAATGTTAGGATGGTTATTGACCTGCATTTACCTTCATGGGCCACATAAGCAGGATGAATGGAAACAACACAAATAGGCAGAAAAGACAGGTCTGCAGCCTTCCAGAATCATCCAACATCCTTCAGTAATGAAATTCCTTATTTATGAGATCACAGAGGAAATTCCACAGTAACACTTGATGGTGAATGTTAAATCAGTTTGGCCAAACCAAAACAATCACAGCAAGAACCAGTGCAGTCGTAAAAGAAGAAACACTTATTAGCCATGAACTTGAGAATTGACAGAAAATTCAGTACCTTATAGACAAGGTAGTCAGCGAGGGTAGTTGCATCTAAATAGCCAGCAGGCAATGACCTTGCAATTCTTTCTTTGTTATAAGTAACATTCTGAGCAAATTCCGCTGTCACCTCTAACACTGTTTGTATGGTTTCCATACTATCAAACAATGGTTCCTTGTCCTCCTGCAACAGTTCCACATATGATAACGGATATCTTTGTAAGTACTGAGAATTTCTCAATGCTACTAAACAATTGCAGATTAGAACTACCCAATGCAGAAAAAACTTCCAAAAACTACCACTAAGCCTATAAAACTCCAGCAAAATGTTGGTGAATCCAACCTGAAGGTCACGGTTATATGCCATTGGAAGGCCTTTGCAAACCATTAGAAGTGTGGTCAGATTCCCAATCACTCGGCCAGATTTGCCACGAACCAACTCCATTGGATCTGGGTTCTTCTTCTGAGGCATAATGCTGCTACCAGTTGACACTTTGTCACTAGGTGTTAAGAAGCCAAATTCTTCAGATGCCCACAGCACCCAATCCTCTGCCAAGCGTGACAAATGGATTGCAATGATGGAGTTTGCACTGAGTAGCTCTATCAGAAAGTCACGGTCTGATACTGCATCCACACTGCAATCTTCATGATCAGGAACATAAAACAATTTGTACATACAGAATATCTTTCATAAGAATAGAGAAATCTCCATTCTCACGATGAAGAAGAAAACAGCAAGGTTAACACTTCTTCAGGAAGCCACAGAAAGAACCAGCCAAGGGGAGATACAAAACAAAACACGA
>Ga0116229_10003899_pt1 | contig 24532 bp, 21 predicted proteins | sample S1TSphgellanicum_3_FD_87313 | JGI IMG/M metagenome (GOLD analysis project Ga0116229, IMG submission 87313) | Host-associated microbial communities from peat moss isolated from Minnesota, USA - S1T2_Fc - Sphagnum magellanicum MG | ecosystem: Host-associated > Plants > Peat moss > Unclassified...
CAATCCACAGCAGCCGAGCGTGAACATCGCCGCCACGGCCAGTGCCCAGGCCGGCGTGAAGCGCATCCGCCATGCGCTGATGCCGCGGTGCGGCGCGGAAGCGGGGGAAATGCCCGGGACCGGCGCGGACGAGCCGATGCCCGCCGGCGGCGCCCTGCCCGGCGCCGGGTCGAGTTCGGCGATCAGGTCCTGCGAACTGGGGCCGACGGTCGCTATCAGCACCAGCGCGAGCAGGAATAGCGCGGCGATGCCCAGGTACTTGCCGGCGCTCGGGTCTGGAGTGACGCCCAGCCGGCCCAGCAGCCGGCCCAGCGCGCCCAATCGGTCGAGCACCGCGATGGGCAGCGACACGCCGTCGAGCCCCAGCATGGCGTGCAGTATGCGCCCGGCGGCGGCGACCGTATGCGCGCGAAAGAGAACGATCGCGGCCACCACGGCGCAGAAGGTCAGGACGAAACCCAGGGGCCGCATCCACGCCTCGTAGGCCTCGGGCCGCCAGCGCGGCCGCCAGTAGCGCCAGGCCTGGTTGATGCATATGTAGACCCCGTGCAACAGGCCCCACAGGACGAAGGTGAGGCCGGCGCCGTGCCAGATGCCCGACACCAGCATCGTCAGCAGCGAGGGGGTCATGGCCAGGCCGACGAAGGCGCCGCCGCTGAGCTGCCCCCCGCGCAGCATCGGCTTGCCTTGCCGGCGGCGCCAGCGCGACACCTGCAGCATCACGGGCATGTAGATATAGGTCGTGAGAAAGCGCGTCAGCGTGATGTGCCAGCGGCTCCAGAAATCGATGATGCTCGAGGACTTGAACGGTGATTCGAAATTGGGCGGCAGGCGGATCCCGAACAGGCGCGCCAGGCCCAGGGCCATGTCGGAATACCCCGAGAAATCGAAATAGATCTCGAAGGTGAAGGCCAGCGCGCCGATCCAGGCCGCGACGAATTGCACGACGTGACCGTCGTCGGCCGACGCGAAGACCGGCGACACGTAGGACGCCGCGCCATCGGCGAGCACCACTTTCTTGAACAGGCCGATCGAGAACAGGCTCACGCCGGCGGCGACGCTGCGCGCATCGAAGCGCGGCCGCAGGTGCTGGAACTGCGGCACCACCTCGCCGTAGTGGACGATGGGCCCGGCTATCACCTGCGGGAAGAAGAACACGAAGCACAGGTAGTCCAGCGCGTCGAGGCCGATCTTGCCCGCGCGCGCGTCCGACAGGAACGCGATCTGCTTGAACGTCAGGAAGGAGATCCCCAGCGGCAGGATCCAGGCGCCCAGCGCGAGCTGGCTGCCGAACAGTTCGTTCGATGTCTCGAGAAAGAAGTTCTTGTACTTGAAATAGCCCAGCAGGGCGATGTTGAAGGCGGCCCCGAGCACGAACAGGCGCGAGGCCGCGCGGCGCCCGGCGCTGCCCTCGGTGACGCCGCGAGCGATGGCCGCGGCGGCCCGGTAGTTGACGACGATGGACGCGAGCATCACGCCCAGGCCCAGCGGGTTGCCGGCGCCGTAGAACACGATGGAACACAGCGTCAGCCAAGCCAGGCCGGCGCGGTGGTCCTTCAAGCGTCCGGCGAGCAGGAAGCCCGCGCAGGTCGTCGGCAGGAACGCGAGCAGGAATGCGAAGGAGCTGAAAAGCATTTGCCGGATCGTAGCCGCTTACCGGTCCGGCATCGCGATGTTCCTGTCTGCAAAGGGAAAACGCCGCGCGTGTCCGTCCTACGGCAGCGCAGCATTTATGTCGCGCGGGCCTGCGCTCGACGCGCTCATGCTGCAGTGCACGAGCAGCCCGGCCCGGCTTCCCGTGGGGCGGCAGGACCCGGGGTGGACCATCCTGCCGTACTAGCTCAATTCGATGATCGCACTGCGCACGGCCTCGTCCATGTGCTGGCGGTCGGCACTGGCATCGCCCAGCAGCGTGTCCCAGTGAAAGCGCAGGTAGGCCGACTTGCGGCTGGTCTTGAGCACCAGGGTCTGCACCCCGCGCTTTTGCCCGAAGCCGAAATCGGTCGAATATCCGAGCAGGTCGTGCCGGCCGGCCTGCCACAGCCCGGCCTGGACGGACGCGATCAGCGCGGCCACGCGGCTGTGGAATTGCTGCGTGACCTCGAAGGTGAAGGGCTCGGGCGAGGGCGTCATGTCTCGATCATCACTTTGAGGGCCTTGGTAGTGGCCGCCGTGGCGAAGGTGGCGTAGGCCTTGTCGACATCCTCGAGCGTGAAGTGGTGGGTGACGAACTGGTGCGCGTCGATGCGCTTGGACTCCACCGTCCGCAGCAGCAGCGGGATCGAGCCCGTGTCGACCAGGCCGGTGGTGATCGTGACGTTGTGCGACCAGAGCCGTTCCAGGTGCAGATCCACCTTGGCGCCGTGCACGCCGACGTTGGCGATGGTGCCGCCGGCCCCGACGATGTCCTGGCACAGCGCGAACGTGGCCGGGATGCCCACCGCCTCGATCGCCGTATCGACCCCGCGACCGCCGGTGAGGTCCATGATCCTGGCCGCCGCGCCGTCGTCGCTGCTGTTCACCATGGCGCTGGCGCCGAAGCGCTGCGCCACCCCGAGGCGGTTGTCGTCGACGTCGACCGCGATGATCTGGGCCGGGCAGTGGAGGCTGGCGGTGAGCAGCGCCGCCAGCCCGACCGGACCGGCACCGACGATGGCCACGGTCGAGCCGACGCCGACGCGGCCGTTGCGCACGCCGCACTCGTACCCGGTGGGGAGGATGTCGCTCAACATCACCATCGTCTCCTCGTCGCAGTCGGGCGGCAGCAGGTACAGGCTGGTGTCGGCGTGGGGAATGCGCACGTATTCGGCCTGCGTGCCGTCGATCGTGTTGCCCAGCATCCAACCGCCCGTGGCGCAGTGCGAGTACATCCCCTTGCGGCAGGCCGTGCAGTGCCCGCAGGCGCTGATGCAGGAGACGAGCACCCGGTCGCCGCGCTTGAAGGAACTGACGCTCGAACCCGCCGTATCGACCACGCCCACGCCCTCGTGGCCGAGCACGGTCCCGGGCCTGCAGCTGGGCACGTCCCCGTTGAGGATGTGCAGGTCGGTGCCGCACAGGGTGGTGCGGCTCATCCGCAGCACCGCGTCGGTGGGCAGCTTCACCGACGGCTTGGGCCGGTCGGCGAGCTTGCGGCGCCCGGGTCCGTCGTACACGAGAGCTTTCATGGTCGGGGGTCCTTGCGGCCCGCCGCGGCGGCCGGTGGCCGCCACGCCGTTGCGAGCGTGCACTGCCGACCATGCCTTTCCTGCGGGCCCGCGTCCGTGCGCTGCCGTGCACAGGCTATGTGCCAGTGCGCACCGACCTGCGGCCCGCGCCGGTGTATCTTGCAACGCAAAGCCGCTCGCGCCCACGTCACCGGGCGTGTTTGGCGGCCGTGTTCCCCGGGAGACCAGCATGGGCACCAACGCCGAGTTCATCGCCAACATGGACGCGCAACTCAAGCAGTGGGACGCGGACGTCGGCGCGCTGCGCACGCGCGGCAAGGCCATGGTCGCCGATGCGCGCACCGCCTACTTCGAGCGCATCAAGGAGCTCCACGCCAACCGCGCCACGGCGCAGAAGGCCTTTCAGCAGATGCGCCTGGCCAGCGATTCGGCCGGCGTGCAGTTGCAGGTGGGGATGCAGAACGCCTGGGAGACGATGAAGGCGGCGCTGGACAAGGTCGCCGCCGACCTGCCCGAATAGGCCGGCGCCTCACCAGCTGAGGCTGACCCCCAGGCGCGCGCTGCGCGCCGCGGCGGGGAACAGGTAGATCGAACCCCAGGACGCGGTCGGCGCTTCGCGCCAGTACACGCGGTTGGTGACGTTGTCGATGCCGGCGCGCCAGGTCCAGTGCAGGCCGCGTCGCTCGTACGCATAGCGCAGCGCGGTGTCCCATTGCCAGTAGTCGGGCAGGTAGACCGAGCCGTCCGGCAGGACCGACTTGTGGGTGTCGAAGGTCTCGGTGTTGAGCCAGGCGAAGCCGGCCAGGCGCGCCGGCGACCAGGCCTGCTGCAGCGAGAGCGCCAGCGGCGCGACGTTGGTGGCCGGCTCGCCGACCCAGCCCGGGTTCACGGCCTGGATGGTCCTGGCGTCGATGTAGGCCACGCTGGCGCGCAGGCCCAGCGTCGGCAGCGCCTGCCACTGCGCGCCGATCTCGATGCCCTGGTGGCGCTCCACGCGCGCCCCGGCGACCTGCAGCGCCTCCTGCGTGCCGTCGGCCGCGTACTGGGGCAACGGCACGTTGTCCGCGAACGGCTTGACGATGCGAAACAGCGCCGTGTCCAGGCTCCAGCCGTCGTCGCCATGCTGCTTGAAGCCGATTTCCACCTGGCGGCTGCGCTGCACCGGCAGCGCCTGTCCGCGATTGACCAGCGTCAGCACCGTGCCCGTCTGCAGCGTGACCTCGTGGTTGGGCGCATTGCTCACCTCCAGGCCGCTGCCGTCCGAGGCGTAGGCGAAGCCGCCGTGCCAGGGTTCGTAGCCCAGGCCGAACCAGGGCGTCAGGAAATGCTGCTGCAGGCGCGTGGCCTCGCTGCCGTCCGTCAGGCTGCTGTCCTCGGTGATGCGCGTGAAGCGCGCACCCAGCCAGCTCGACCAGCGCTGCGCGAAGTGCGCCACGTCGTAGGCGAAGAACTCGTCCAGGTCCGTATCCAGCGGCGCATTGAGGGTCGTCGCGCTCGGGTTGGCCGGCAGCGCCACGGGCGCCAGGGCATTGAAGACCGGCAGGCAACCGGGCGGGGTGCAACCGTAGCTGTAGGAGACCAGGTTATAGGCCTGGTCGGGCGGGTAGCGCTCGCTGTAGCGCGTCGTGCGCGTGCCCACGTTGATCTCCTGCTCGATCCCCGCGGCCACGATGCGGCCGTGCAGCCGCTCCTCCGTGTCGTTGGTGTTGCGCACCTCGTCGTCACTGATGTACTGGTAGATGTCGACGTTGTAGTTGCCGCACAGGCCGTTGTAGAGGTACACCGGGCCGGTGCTGCAGCCGTCGGGAAAGGCGATGCGGTCGTTGGCGACGCTGCGCTGCGTGCCCGCCACCAGCGCCAGGTCCCAGTCCGGTCCCAGGCGCTGCTTGAAGCGCAGCGAGGCGCTCGTCTCGGTGCTCTCGAACGGCTGGGTCCAGGGCTGCGCATTGAGGTTGCGCTCCGGGCTGATCGGCGGTGGCAGCGTGGTCGCCACCGCGCCGCCGGTGGTATCGAGCAGCGCAAAGGCGGGCACGCTGATCTCGCGCACCTTCTGGTGCTCGAACTCGAGCTGCAGCAGCGTGTCCGTTCCGGCGCGCCAGTCGAAGAAACCGCTGGCCAGTGCGCGCTTGGACCAGGCATTGTCGATCTCCGGACGGCGCTCCTCGGCGGCCAGGTTGATGCGGTAGCCGAACTGGTGCTGGTCGCCGAAGCGCCCGCCCAGGTCGGCGTGCAGCAGCACCGAGCCGCGCTCCGACACCGTGCTGTCGAGCTCCACCAGCGTCTTCTCCGTGGGCTCCTTGAGCACGTAGTTGACCATGCCCCCCGGCGCGCTGCTGCCGGCGAGCATGCCGGAGACGCCCTTGAGGATCTCGATGCTCTCCTTGTTCTCCAGCGCCACGGGCACGTGGCTGCTCACCGTCATGCCGTCGCGCTGGTAGTTGAGCAGCTCGTTGAGCACGAAACCACGGATCTGCAGCCCCTCGATGTAGCCGAAGGTGTTGTAGTTGTCCCCCACCGCCGGATCGGTGCGGATGGCCGACGACAGGCTGTTGACCCCGCGGTCGAGCAGGTCGGCGGCCGTGATGACATCGATGGCCAGCGGGGTGGCGCTGATCGGAGCGTCGGAGAAGCGGCTCAGGCTGCCCGACGCGGCCACGTCGCCGCTGCGCTGGGCCTGGACGACCACCGCCGGCAGCGCGTCCGCGCCGGGCTCGGCGGTCGGGGCAGCGGCCGAGACCGGCGCGGACTGCGCGCGCGCAGGCGCGGCGTCCAGCAGCAGCGCGCTGAAGAGCGCTGCCACGCACACGGCAGGCGCAAGCTGCCGGTATCGCACGGATGGGGCGGTGGCGTGGCGCCGCGTGGCGCCGGTCGTGCTGGGCATCGCATGCCTCCTTGCAGCAGCGGCAGGGAGATGCGAAACCGGAACCAGCGCGATGGCAAGGCGGGAGGACCCTGGGCGTGAACCGGAATACGCTTCCCTGCGCAAGTGTTAACTTGATCAGGTTCCAAGGGTTTTTCTCACCCGTCCTTCGAGAAGACTACGCGGCGGTGCATGCAGCAGTGCATGCATCGCCGCCGTGTCCTCCCCGAAGGACCGCGACGAATCGCGGATTTATGCGGGACCCCTAGCGTTGATTGCGCTGAAAGTATACGACAGCTACGCCGCCGGAGGCACATAGCCGGCGGGGACATCGCCGCCGGTACCGAAGAAGTACTCCTCCATCTGCGTGCGCAGGTACTGGCGCGCCTTGGCATCGGAGAGGTTCAGGCGGTTCTCGTTGACGAGCATCGTCTGGTGCCGCTGCCACTGCTGCCAGGCCTCCTTGGAGACGCTCTCGAACAGGCGCTTGCCGAATTCGCCGGGTACCGGCGGGAAATCGAGTCCCTCGGATTCGCGTCCCAGCTTGATGCAGTTGACCATGCGTGCCATGCGTTGACCTCGTTAAGGGACGTGCCGCGCGCTCAGAGCGGCTTGATCAGGACCTGCGAGCGCCGCTGCCAGTTGTACAGGCCCTGGCGCTCGGCGGGCAGGTCATCGACCGAGGCGATCGTGAATCCGCGCTTGAGAAACCAGTGCGTGGTGCGCGTGGTCAGCACGAACAGGCGCTTGAGACCGAGCGCGCGACCGCGCGTCTCGATCGCCCGCAGCAGCCGATCGCCGTCGCCGACCTCGCGGTATTCCGGATGCACGGTGAGGCAGGCCATCTCGCCGGTCGTGTCGCCGGGAAAGGCGATCAGCGCGGCGCAGCCGAAGATCACGCCGTCGTGCTCGAGCACGCAGAACTGGCCGATCTCCCGTTCGATGATCTCGCGCGGCCGCTTGACGAGCGTGCCGTCCTCCTCGAGCGGAGCGATCAGGCGCAGGATGCCGCCGACGTCGTCGGCATTGGCCTCGCGCAGGGTTTCGAGGTCGCTGGGCGTGAGCATCGTGCCCACGCCGCTGTGGGTGAACAGGTCGATCAGCAGGCCGCCGTCCAGCGACGCGGGGATCAGGTGCGCGCGCGAGACGCCGCCGCGGCAGGCCTTGAGCAGGTAGCCCAGGTCGGCGGTGCAGGCCGGGTCGATCTCCCCGCTGGCCATCCGGCGCTCGGCATCGGCGGCCGACAGCTCCAGCAGCGCTTCGCCGGTGTTGGTCGCCACGCCCTCCGTCGGCCCGATCAGGATGAATTTGTCGGCCTTGAGCGCGGTGGCCGCGGTCGCGGCCACGTCCTGCATCGTGAGGTTGAAGGCCTCGCCGGTGGGCGAGAAGCCCAGCGGCGCCAGCAGCACCAGGTAGCCGCTGTCCAGGCTCGCGCGGATCGCATCGACGTCGACCTTGCGTACCACGCCGGTATGCTGCAGGTCGACCCCGGCATGGATCCCGACCGGGCGCGCCACCACGAAATTGCCGCTGACGACGCGCACCCGGCTGTTGGCCATGGGCGTGTTGGGCAGGCCCTGCGAAAACGCCGCCTCGATGCCCAGGCGGATGGCGCCGGCGGCCTCCTTGGCGCACTCGAGCGAGGCGGCGTCGGTGATGCGCAGCCCGTCGACGAAGGACGAGGGCACCTGCTTGAGCGACAGCAGCTTTTGCACCTGCGGCCGCGATCCGTGCACGAGCACGAGGCGGATGCCCATCGCCTGCAGCAGCGACAGGTCGTGCACCAGCGACTCCAGGCGCCCGTCGTCGATCAGTTCGCCGCCGAAGCCGATGACGAACGTGCGGCCGCGGTGGGCGTGCACATAGGGCGCTACGTCGCGCAGCCAGGCGACGAACTGGGCGTGCGGCAGTGCGGTCGCGGGGACGGCGGTCGGCGTGGCGGGGTCGTTCATGGTCGTATCCGGGAAAGTATACTTCCCGGCTTGCACGGTGCCCGAGGGCGCGCCGCGCACCTGCACCCGGCGCCCAAGCCCAGGTCGACCGCTTGTCTACCGTTTCCGAGAACACCGCTCCCGCGCCCCGCCCACCGTCGATCCACTTCGACGACGAGCTGCCCGTCAATGCCAGGCGCGCCGAGATCGGCGCGGCCATCGCGGCGCACCAGGTGGTGATCGTCTGCGGCGAAACCGGATCGGGCAAGACCACCCAGCTGCCCAAGATCTGCCTCGCGCTGGGCCGGGGCCAGACACGCCTGATCGGCCATACCCAGCCGCGCCGGATCGCCGCTTCGAGCGTCGCGCGGCGGATCGCCCAGGAGCTCGATTCACCGCTGGGCGAGATCGTCGGATTCAAGGTGCGCTTCTCCGACCACACCCGCCCCGGCGCCCGCATCAAGCTCATGACCGACGGCATCCTGCTGGCCGAGACCCATTCGGACCCGCAGCTGCGTGCCTACGACACCATCATCGTCGACGAGGCCCATGAACGCAGCCTGAACATCGATTTCCTGCTGGGCTACCTGCACCAGCTGCTGCCGCGCCGTCCCGACCTCAAGCTCATCGTCACCTCGGCCACCATCGATGCCGAGCGCTTTGCCGCGCACTTCGCCGGCCCGGCGGGCCCCGCCCCGGTGCTGCGCGTGTCCGGGCGCATGTACCCGGTCGAGATCCGCTACCGGCCGTTCGAGGATGTCGACCTGGCCGAGCCGCGCGCGCCGGCGGCCGCCGCGGCGCGGGGCGCGCCGGCGAGCGCCGCTGCCGCGCCCGCGGCCGAGCCCAAGTCGCTGATCCAGGCGGTGCTCGATGCGGTCGACGAGCTGGCCGGTGCCGGACGCGGCGACGTGCTCGTCTTCCTGCCCGGCGAGCGCGAGATCCGCGATGCGGCCGAGGCGATGCGCAAGCACCATCCGCCGGCCACGGAGATCCTGCCGCTGTTCGCGCGCCTCTCGGCCGAGGACCAGGAGCGCGTGTTCCGGCCCGGCGGTGCGCGGCGCATCGTGCTGGCCACCAATATCGCCGAGACCTCGCTGACCGTGCCGGGCATACGCTTCGTCGTCGATGCCGGCCTGGCGCGCATCAAGCGCTACAGCTACCGCAACAAGGTCGAACAGCTGCGCGTCGAGCCGGTGTCGCGCGCGGCCGCCGACCAGCGCGCCGGGCGCTGCGGCCGCGTCGCCGCCGGCATCTGCATCCGCCTCTATGCGCAGGAGGACCTCGCGGCGCGCCCGGCCTTCACCGACCCGGAAGTGCTGCGCTCCTCGCTGGCCGGGGTGATCCTGCGCATGAGCGCCAACGGCCTGGGCGATCCGGCGCGCTTCCCGTTCATCGACGCACCGCCGCCACGGGCGATTGCCGACGGCTACCAGCTTCTGGCCGAGCTCAATGCGGTCGACCAGGACCAGCTGCTGACCCCGACCGGCAGCGACCTGGCGCGCATGCCGATCGATCCGCGCATCGGCCGCATCCTGCTGGCCGCGCGCGACCAGCAGTGCCTGCACGAGGCGCTGATCATCGCCGCCGCGCTGTCGGTCCAGGATCCGCGCGAACGCCCGCCCGGCCAGCAGCCGGCGGCCGACGAGGCGCACAAGCGCCATGCCGACGAACGTTCCGACTTCCTGTCCTTCGTGCGGCTGTGGAACGACCTGGAGCAGCGCCGCGAGCACAAGAAATCCAACCGGGCCCTGGCCGAGGAGTTTCGCAGCGAGTTCATCAACGGCCGCCGCGTGCGCGAGTGGCGCGACGTGCACAGCCAGCTGCTGCAGATCGTGGGCGAGCAGGGCTGGCGCGTGAACACCAGCGCGGCGACGTACGAGCAGTTGCACCGCGCGCTGCTGTGCGGCCTGCTGGGCAACATCGGCATGAAGAGTGCCGAGGTGGACCCGGCCGACCGGCGCGAACCGCCGTTCCTGGGCGCCCGGGGCATCAAGTTCCATATCTGGCCCGGCTCGCCGCGCGCGCGCAAGGCCTCGCGCTGGATCGTCGCCGCCGAGCTGGTCGAGACCTCGCGCCTGTTCGCGCGCACCGTGGCCGAGGTCGACCCGCGCTGGATCGAGCGCAGCGGGGCGCACCTGCTCAAGCGCAGCCACGCCGATCCGCGCTGGGAGAAGGGCTCGGCGCAGGCCGTGGCGCTGGAGCGCGGCACCCTCTACGGCCTGCCCATCTACGTGCAGCGGCGCGTGCCGTACGCGCCGATCGACCCGGCGCATGCGCGCCAGATCTTCATCCGCGAGGCGCTGATCGCCGGGCAGTTCGCCACGCGCGGCGCGTTCTTCCAGCACAACCGGGCCCTGGTGGAGGAGATCCGCGAGCTCGAGCACCGCACGCGCCGGCCCGACGTGCTGGTCGACGAGGAGCAGATCTACGCGTTCTACGACGGCCACCTGCCGCCCGAGGTGGTCGACGGCGCGAGCTTCGAGCGCTGGCGCGGGCAGGCCGAGCGCGAGCAGCCGCGCCTGCTCTACCTGTCGCGCGACGCGTTGATGCGCCACGACGCCGACGGCGCGGCGCTCGAGCTGTTCCCCAAGCACCTGTCGATGCGCGGCCTGCAGATGGACCTGAGCTACCACTTCGAGCCCGGCAGCGTCCGCGACGGCGTCACCTTGACCATCCCGGTGTTCGCCCTCAACCAGGTCGACGCGCTGCGTTGCGAATGGCTCGTCCCCGGCATGCTCAAGGAGAAGGTGCTGCAGCTGCTCAAGTCGCTGCCGCAGAAGCTGCGGCGCGCCTGCGTGCCGCTGCCGGCCTACGCCGCCGCATTCGTCGAGCGCGCCCCGCCGGTCGAGGCCGCACCGGCACAGGCGCTGGTCGAGCGCCTGATCGCCGACGTGCGCCAGCACGCCGGCGTCGCCTGCGCCCCGACCGACTTCAAGACCGAGTCCATCCCGGCGCACCTGGTGATGAACTTCAAGGTGGTCGATGCCTCCGGCCGCCAGCTGGCGATGGGCCGCAACCTGGCCGCGCTGCGCGCGGAGTTCGCGCGCGAGATCGAGCAGAGCTTCCGCGAGGTCGCCGCCGACGAGGTCCCGGACCTGCCGGCGGCACAGGCCGTCACCGACTGGGACTTCGGTCCGCTGCCCGAGATGCTCGAGCTGCGCCGCGGCACGCAGGTGCTGATCGGCCACCCGGCCCTGGTCGACCAGGGTGCGCACTGCGTGCTCGAGGTCTTCGACGACCCGGACGCGGCCCGCGCCGCGCACCGGGTGGGACTGCGCCGGCTCTTTCGCCTGCAGATGCGCCAGCAGATCGCCGCGCTGGAGAAGTCGCTGGGCAACCTGGCGCCGGTGCAGATGCGGGCGATGACGCTGCCGGCGATGGCGCGCCTGGAGCCCCTGGTCGAGCAGATCGTCACCGCGGCGCTCGACCGGGCCTGCCTGGCCGAACCCTGGCCGGCCGACCGCGCCGCCTTCCTCGCGCGCAAGGACGAGGCGCGCGGGCGCCTGAGCCTGATCGCCCAGGAGCTGTCGCGCCTGGTCACGCAGATCGTCGACGAGGCCCTGGCCGTGAGCCGCAAGCTGGCGGCCCTGCGCGCCGACGCCGGCGCGCGCCAGGACATGGAGCAGCAGCTGCAGGGCCTGCTGGGACGCCGATTCGTGGTCGAGACCCCGGCCGCATCGCTGCCGCACCTGCCGCGCTACCTCAAGGGCATCGCCTTGCGCGTCGAGAAGCTGCGCACCGACCCGCTGCGCGATGAAGCGCGCAGCCGCGAGATCGGACCGCTGCAGACGCGCTGGACGCGCGAGGTGGCGGCGCGCAAGGGGGTGGTCGATGCACGCCTGGAGGAGTTTCGCTGGCTGCTCGAGGAGCTGCGCATCTCCTTGTTCGCGCAGGAGCTGCGCACGCCGTTTCCGGTCAGCGGCAAGCGGCTGGAGAAGGTCTGGGGTAGCCTGCAGCGCTGAGGGCCTCGGAGCTGCCAAGCGCAGAGCTCCCCTCTCCCGCGCTACCGCGCGGGAGAGGGGCCGGGGGAGAGGGTGGTTGCGCTGGCGATTCGCCCTGCGACCACCCCAACCCTCTCCCGCAAGCGGGAGAGGGGGTGCAAACGACGCTGCTCGTTACGCCGTCGTGTTCACCACCGACCCGGTCTGGCCGAAGGTGCTGGCCGCGGCGCTGGAGCCGCCGCCCAGATCCTGGGCCAGGGCCTGCAGGAAACCGACCAGGGTCGGCGCCGCCGCGGCGGTGCCGGACGTGCTCGCCGTGCTGGCGCTGGCCGCCGTGGCCGTGCTGGCGCCGCCCAGCGCGCTGACCAGGTTCGTGAATGCCTGCTCGAGCTTGGCCAGAGGGCTGCTCGACGACGCGGCCGCGCTCGCGCCGGACGTGGATGTGCTCGCCGCCGCGGACGAACCGGTGGACGCGCTGGAAGCCGTCGAACCGGTCGACGCCGTGGTCGTGCTCGACGGCGTGGTGCTGGTCGCCGTGGTGGTCGTGCTCGACGGCGTGCTGCTCGTCGCCGACGCGGTCGCGCCGGTCGAGGCCGTGCTGGCGCCGACCGCGGTCGTTCCGGTCGTCGTGCCCGAGGCGGTGCTCGTGGACGGCGAGGTGGTCGTCGCCGCCGACGAACCGGTCGAGCTCGCCGCGGCCGTAGCGCCGGTCAGCGTCGCGATCAGGTTGTCGAGCTTTTGCACGATGCTGTTGCCGCCACCGTAGGTGTCGTTGAGGCGCTGCTGGTGGAAGTGGTGGCGCTGCGTCCCCGTCGGCGCGGCGGTACTGATTGTCGGCGTGGTGGTGCTGGCGCCCGATGTGCTGGTACCGGTCGTCCCCGTGGTTGCGGTCGTCCCCGTCGACCCGGTCGTGGACGTCGTCCCGGTAGTGCTCGTCCCGGCAGTGCTCGTCCCGGTACTGCTCGTCCCGGTCGTGCTCGTCCCGGCCGTGCTCGCCCCGGCCGTGCTCGCCCCGGCCGTGCCCGTCGTCGACGTGCCAGCGCTCGTGCCGGTGGTCGTGGCGCTGCTGGAGCCGTCACCGACCGACTGGCTGCTGTCGCCGCCGCCGTGGTGGCCGTGGTGCCCGTGATGGCGGTGTGCATGGCCGCTCTGCCCGGTCGGGTCGGTGGCGTTCGCGCTGCTGGACGCGCTGCTGGAGGAGGCCGCCGGCGAGTTCAACGCGCCGATCAGGTCGTCGAGGAAGGCGTGCAGGTCGTTGAGCACCGCCGTCGGCGAGGTCGAGCCCGAGGCGCCCGAGGCGGCGGTCGACGTGGCGCTGGTGGCCGCGGTCGCGCTGCTTGCCGTGCCGCTGGTGCTGCCCGACGCCGTGAGGCCGATCTGGCTGAACGCCTGGAAGATCGCGTCGATGAAGGCCGTCAGGCCGTTGGCCTGGCTGGCGCTGGACGAGGAGGCGCTGCTGCCGTCGCTGTCGCCGTCACTGTCGGTCGCTGCCACGCTCGCGGCGCTGGACGAGTTGGCGCTCGACGTGGTCGTCGCGGACGGCGTCGACGTCGACAGGTTCGAGGCGATCCCGTCCTGGACATTGCCGCTGGCCGTGGCGCTGTTCGTTCCCTGCGGTGCGTAGGTCTGCAGCAGGTTCCAGGTCACCGGGCCGCCGATTGCGTGCATGCTCATCTTCTTTCCTTTCTAGCATTGCGCCGGGCGGGACCCTGCGGTACAGGGGATGGCCGGCTGGTCGGCGTGCGGTCGAAATCGACTGCTGATGCGCCCGACATCCAGACTTACGGCGCCCCGCGCGATGCATTGAGTCGCCCATTTGGGTCAGGCGTAACAAGACGTAACACCGCTCCGATAACACCCGCATTCCCCCCGTTTGCCGCCGCCGAAAGCGGATATGGCGGCCGATGGCCAGCCAACTCGCGATCTGTGATCCACCCCCAATTCGCAGGCACTGCGCCGGCGCCCATCAGTGGCACGCGCCGCGGCGTGAATTGGCCGGCGATTGCGGCCGATTTGCCAAACACGGTCCGCCGGACGGATGATCGACGTGAGGCGCCGGACCCCGGTGCCCGTCGCGGGGGCGCGCTGCCCCGGGCAAGGAGCGGTGCGTGGGGCAATTCGGCTTGTACGTCATAGGCGATGAGATCCTGTCCGGGCGGCGCACGGACCGCCACATGGTGCAGGTCATCGCCATGCTGCGCGAGCGCGGCCTCGCGCTCTCCTGGGCGCAGTTCCTGCCCGATGACCGGTCGGTGCTGCAGGATGCGTTCCGGCGCAGCCTGGCCAGCGCGGATGTCGTGTTCAGCTGCGGGGGCATCGGCGCCACGCCGGACGATCACACCCGCCAGGCCGTGGCGGCGGCGCTCGATACCGAGGTGGAGCTGCATCCGGGCGCCCGCGAGGACATCGCGCGCGCGGTCGCCAAGCGGGGCGTGCACGACCTGTCCACGCCCGAAGGCCAGCGCGTGCTGATGATGGGAGAGTTCCCGCGCGGCGCGCGCCTGATCCCCAACCCGTACAACGGCATACCCGGGTTCGCGGTGGAACGGCACTATTTCGTGCCCGGCTTTCCGGTGATGGCCTGGCCCATGATCGCCTGGGCGCTGGACCACGAGCTGAGCGAGCATTTCCCGCACACGCGGGCGATGGAGCGCTCCTTGCTGCTCTACGGCATGCCCGAGTCGGCGATCGTCCCGCTGATGCAGGACATCGAGTCGCGCTATGCCGGCGTGCGCACCTTCAGCCTGCCCTCGGTCGGCGACGGTTCCGACGGACGGCCCGCGCGGCGCCACATCGAGCTGGGCGTCAAGGGCGCGCCGCCCCAGGTGCTCGCCGCCTACGAGGACATGCAGGCCCAGCTGCGCTCGCTCGGTGCCGAGTTCGAGCCGCTGTCCGCCGCCGCAGCGGCGCCGCCGTCCTGATTGCGCCAGCCGGATGCCGGCGCGCGCCTACGCGAAGCTGCCGTGAAATCCCAGCGGCAGGCCCACGCCGGGGCGCACGCGCGCGGCGATGTCGAGCGTGCGCGCATCCCAGACCGTGAGTTCGCTGTACCGCCCCGCCGGGTCGGTGCCCACCGTCAGCAGCACGCCGTCGTCCTCGTCGACGGCGCCGGGGCGCGGCACGAACAGCGGCTCGCCCATCGTCAGGTCGTCGAGCGCGCGGCGCAGCACCGCGCCAGAGTGCGTGTCGACCCGCACCACCTGCGACAGCGTGGAGCCCCACAGATGGCGATAGGGCCGGCCGTCGACACGGGCGCGATGGATCATCGGGAATTCGAAGTCCACCTCCGGCAATTGCGGTTCGAGCGCGAACTCGGCGCGGGCCGGATCGATGCGCAGGCGCCGCAGCGTCGGCAGCAGGCGCGGCAGCCCCTGGCGGCGGATGCTGGGCATGGTCATCTCGTGCGCGATGATGCGTGCGTCCGGATAGGCCAGAAGGTCGAGTCGGATCGCGCCGTCGGGCGCATCGAAGGCGTTGACCGTGTGGAACACGAAGAACGGCGGGCCCGCATGTTCGGTCCAGCGCCCATCGGCGCGGTCCATCACGATCACGCGCACGCCCTTGGCCGGCACCCAGGCGTAGTGCTGGGCGATCGGGCGCTGCGACCACAGCAGCTCGGGCGGATTGAGCTCGTACGGATGCAACACGAGCACGATCCTGCTCGGCGTGACCGCAAAGGAGTGCACGTAGGGCACGCGGCCCAGGCCCACGCGCCCGATCGCCCGGCGCCGGTTCGATCCGTAGGCCTGGGCAAAGACGATCAGGGCGCTGCGCGGGCCGTAGGCGATGCCCAGGTTGATGCGCTCGGCGCGCCCGGCGTCGTCGTGCGGGTGCGCGCCCATGAACAGGCGGGTGGGCAGCGCGTCGTCCCAGCGCAACTCCGCGCGCGTGGCCAGCGTGAGCGGGTCGATGGCCAGCTGGTGTTCGGTCTCGGTCGCGGCGGTCCACTGCGCGCCGTCGGCCCAGACGTTGACGTTGGCGTTGTCGGTCGTCGCCGCCACCGGATGCAGCAGCCGGTCGAGCCAGCGGCGCGGCGTGGGCGTGCCGAAGCAGGCCGCCGGGGTCTGCTGCGCGAGCACCGCGCGGTTGAAGCGGCAATCGAGCAGGCGCTGCATCCACTGCACGGTGCCGCCCGGCTGCAGCTCGAAGGCGTACAGCATCCCCAGCCCGTCGAACCAGTGCTCGGCCCGCCAGCCCGGGGCCTCGAAGACCGCCGGCGCCGTGCGGATCAGGCGGCCGTGCAGCCAGGGCGGCAGGCGGCCCTCCACGGTGGCCGTGCCCGCGCGCGACCCGTCCAGTGCGCTGCTCGACAGGATGCCGGGGAGCGCGCCGGGCGCTGCGGTCCGCTGCGCCGTCCTTACCGCGGTGTCCATCGATGCGCCCCCTTGAACCGTCCAGCCGCTACGGTGCCAGCGATCGGCGTGCGCGCATTGGCCGCGCCGGGCCGTATTATCCCAAAACGCTGCGGCCGGCCGGTAAGGCATCGGACCAGGCGGCTAAACGACCTGGGAGGGATCATGAAGCGAGTCACCGGCATAGGGGGCATTTTCTTCAAGGCGAAGGATCCCAAGGCGCTGCAGGCCTGGTACAAGAAGCATCTGGGAATCGATGTCCAGGAATGGGGCGGTGCGGCCTTCACGTGGTCCGACGCCGACGGCAAGCCGGTCGCCGGAAGCACCATCTGGTCGATCGCCTCGATGCAAAGCGAGCACTTCGAGCCCAGCGCCGCCCCGTTCATGGTCAACTACCGCGTCGAGGATCTCGTGCCGCTGGTCGAGGCCTTGCGCGAAGAAGGCTGCAACGTGCTCGACAAGATCGACGAATCCGACTTTGGAAAGTTCGCCTGGGTCATCGATCCGGAAGGCAACAAGGTGGAACTGTGGGAGCCTCCCGAGGGCGAATGATGCGGGTGAATCGGGCGGGTGACTTAGGCGAGTGAATTGGGCGGGTAAATGACGCGGGCGCATGACCCTGGCGCATGACCCGCGCCCCGCACAGCGGCTTGCGGTACGAGTGGCGCGGCTGACATGGACACGTCCCCTTGTCGGGGGCGAGAGGATTTTCCCCGCCAAGTGGCTGCGCTTTCCCGGGCGTCAGCCAAAAAAAGAGCCTGGTCATGGACCAGGCTCTGAAAGCACCACTCAAGGAGGAGACAGGAGTGTGTCTGAACGTGCGTCCAGACTAGTGGTGCCAAGGAGACGTGAATGCGGTCAGGCGGCCTTTCTGGCCTTGCCCTTGGCCGCGTCGTTGGCGGCCGCGGCGGCATTGACGGTGGCCGACGCGGCGGCCGCCAGGTTGGACTCGGCCCAGTCGGTGGCCTGGCGCGTGGCCTTCGTGGCGGTGTCGAACGCGGTATTGGCGGTGGCGACGGCGGACTTGAGGAACGAGACCGCGGGTTCGGCGCCGCTGGGCGCGTTCTTGGCGGCGAGGTCGATAAGTTCCGTGACGCGGCGGTTGCCTTCGCTCAGCTGCGCCTCGATGATCTTCGTGAGTTCGGCGCCGGTGCCGCTGGCGATGCCGTAGACGTTGCGCGAATAGCCCACCAGCTTCTCGAGGCTGGGCTGGCTCGCGCTGCTGGCCAGCGCGATGAACTCTTGCGCGTCGCGCGCACCGAGCAGCGAGTGGCCCGATTCCGAGGTGTGCTGCAGCGCCGCCTTGATGGCGGTGAAGTTCAGGTTGATCAGCTTCTCGGTGGCATTGAACAGCGTATTGCCCACTGCCGTCCAGGCATCCAGCTGGCTCTTTTGCAGCTCGGTCATCTCCGTAAAAGTCGTCGCCATGATTACTCCAAGAGGTTGGGTTTGATATGTTCTAGTTCTACTAAAGGGGCAGCCTCCGCCGCCCTCAGTGCCCAGGACCTGCTATCTGGCGTTTATGGTGTTGTCGATGAAACGGATGGCCGAGAGCACGGAAAGAATTGTATGCTGCTCCGCACCAAAGTCAAGTCGCCCACGTACCACCAAGACGCCAAAGCCGAGGGCATAGTCGCGCTTTAATTTAATATATTCAAATGCTTGTAATCATTGCCCGGTGCTCGTCGCGGAGCCCCTCGCGGCGCTGGCGCAGCGCACCATCGGGCGTCGCGCGCACGCCATCCTGAAGGGCCACAACGATGAATCCGCACGACCGCAGTGCTCCGGGACCGGCCTCGATCGTCGATGCCGCCATCACCTCGCGCCGCTCGATCCGGGCGTTCCTGCCCGACCCGGTGCCCCGGGACGTCATCGAGGACATCCTGCGCGTCGCCGCGCGTGCGCCCAGTGGCACCAATACCCAGCCCTGGTTCGTGCACGTGCTCACCGGCGCGGCCTTGCGCCGGCTCTCGGAGGCCATCCTCGAGATACAGCGCGACGCGCAGAGCCTGGCCCTGCACACCGAGGAGTACGCCTACTACCCGGAGAAGTGGGTCGAGCCCTACCTGACGCGGCGGCGCAAGGTGGGCTGGGACCTGTACGGCCTGCTGGGCATCGGCCGCACGGACAAGGAGCGCATGCAGGCGCAGAACTGCCGCAACTTTGTGTTCTTCGACGCGCCGGTCGGGCTCATCTTTTCGATCGACCGTGTCATGGCCCAGGGCAGCTGGCTCGACTACGGCATGTTCCTGCAGAACATCATGGTCGCCGCCCGGGCGCGCGGCCTGGACACCTGCCCGCAGGCCGCGTTCACGACGTTCCACCGCGTCATCCGCGACCAGCTCGACATCGGCGCCGAGCGCACCATCGTCTGCGGAATGTCTCTGGGGCACGCGGACATGTCGCGCATCGAGAACACCCTGGTCACGGAACGGGAACCGCTGGAGCGTTTCGTTTTTTTCAAGAGTGAGTAAAATGGGGCAGGCCGTGTATGTGTCCGGAGCGCGGGTTCATGGGCGGTTTTTGATCGGTTTTTAATCGGTTTTTCGACCGGTTTTTTCGCTTGTCGCGGCGCTTTTCGCTTACGGGCATGCGGTATGCCGCGGTATGGCCGGTCTTGATGGTCCAGTTGCCCTAAACGGCGGTGGGCCCTATGCCGATACTTGCTCAGGGGCTTGGTACGGGCCGCGCCGGGATCGAGGAGCGCGCCGCCAGGCCCGGTATGTGCCGCCCCGTGCGGTTTTTTTAGGAACAGCGTCGATGCACGTGCCGGTACGTTCGCTCTTTGCCTCCCTCTGCGTGATGTTCCTGCCTTTGGCCGCCATGGCTCCGCTGGCCGCCGTCGCCGAACCGGAAGAGACCCTCGATCTCTCCGCCGCGCGCGACATCGATTCGCCCATCCCCGTCCTGCCCACGCACCGCCCGGTCCCGCTGGCTGCGGTCCCCGAACAGCACATGCCGGCCATCAAGTCCGAGTTCGCGCTGGTGGTCGACCAGGACACCGACGAAATCCTGATGCAGAAGAACCCGGACGAGGTGTCGTCGATCGCCTCGATCACCAAGCTGATGACGGCCATCATCACGCTCGACGCCGGCCTGCCGCTGGACGAAGAACTGCAGGTGCGCACCGACGACCGCACGATCACCGGCTGGGCGGGCTCGTCGCTGCGCCCCGGCGTACGCCTCACGCGGGCCCAGGCCATGCATCTGGCGCTGATGGCCTCCGAGAACCACGCCGCGCAGCTGCTCGGGCGCACCTACCCGGGCGGCGTCGACGCCGCGGTGGCCGCCATGAACGCCAAGGCGCGCGAACTGGGCATGACCGGCGCCAATTTCGCCGACCCCACGGGCCTGTCGCCGCTCAATCGCGCCAGCCCCATCGACCTCGTACGCATGGTCAAGGCGGCATACCACTACCCGCAGATCCGCGAGTTCTCGGTCAGCACGGAATACCGGTTGCCGGTCGGCCGCCACTCGGTGGAGTTCCACAACACCAACCGCCTCACCTCGCATCCGGACTGGCAGATCGGACTGCAGAAGACCGGCTACATCAATGCCGCCGGCCGCTGCCTGGTGATGCAGGCCGAGATCGAAGGCCGGCGCGTGGTCATGGTCCTGCTCGATTCCATCGGCCGTTACTCGCGCTTCGCCGATGCCCAGCGCATCCACGACTGGCTGATCGCCCGCGGCCCCACTGCCGCCACCAAGCCGGCCGAGTAACCCGGCGCGCGGCGCGCGCTACTTTCCCGCCGGCGCGTTCGGCGTGCCACCCTTGCCGTCGTAGCCCAGCCCCAGCGATATCCGCGCCGCGGTGGCCTGCAGGTCCTCGATCCAGGCATCCTGCATGCGCTCCGAGGGCGCCGACAGCGACAGGCCGGCGACGATCATCCCGGTGTCGTCGCGGATCGCCGCGGCGATGCAGCGCACCCCCGGTTCGAGTTCCTCGTTGTCGCGCGCAAAGCCGCGTGCCCGCACCTGCGCCAGTTCCCGCTCCAGGCGCGCGGGGTCAGTGATGCTGTTGCGGGTATGGCCGGCCAGGCCGGTGCGCGTGGCGTAGGAGCGGACCACGCGCGGATCGTCGTAGGCCAGGAAGAGCTTGCCGCTGGAGGTCAGGTGCAGCACCGCGCGGCCGCCGATGGCGCGCACCACCTGCATGCCCGAGCGCTCGCTGTAGGAGCGCTCGACATAGACGATCTCGTCACCCTGGCGCACCGAGAGGTTGACGGTCTGGCCCGTGCGCCGGTGCAGCTCGCGCATCGGGTCGATCGCCGCCTCGCGCACGCTCAGCCGCGCCTTGACCAGATTGCCCAGCTCCAGCAGGCGCATGCCCAGGCGGTAGGAGCCGGGCTGTTCGCCCCGGTCGACGAAGCGGCCGACCACCATGTCGTTGAGTATGCGGTGCGCGGTGGAAGGATGCAGCGCCGTTGCCTGCGCCAGTTCCTTGAGGCTCACCGACCCCGAGCGCTCGGCCAGGACGTCGAGCAGGCGCATCATCCGGTCGATGACCTGGATGGCCGTGCGCTCCTTGACCGGCGCCAGCGCTGCTGCCGATGGCGCTGCGGCCGGGGCGGACGCGGAGGCCGCTGCGGCGGCCGGCGCTGGATTCCTGGGAGAAACCGCGGGCATGGTGCGCTGCCATAAATTTCACGTTATCGCAGTGTATACCACCATGCGAAAAGCGGCGCGAGGCGGTCTGCCGGGGCGAAGCCGTCCGATTTCGCTGAACGTGCGGCCGCCTAGGCCGCGCCGGCAGCCGATGCGGCCGATCCCGTCATGGGCTCGCGCTGGCGCGCGCGCCAGAGGGCCAGCGCCTCCCGGCATTCCTGGACCAGGACCGGTCCGCGATAGATGAGACCGGTATAGACCTGGACGAGGCTGGCGCCGGCGGCCAGCTTGTCGACGGCATCCTGCGCCGAGACGATGCCGCCCACGGCGATGATCGGCAGGGCCCCCCGCAGGTGGCCGGCCAGCGTGCGCACGACGGCCGTGGCGCGCGCATGCAGCGGGCGCCCCGACAGGCCGCCGGCCTCGGTGCCGTGCTCCAGGCCGGCGACCGACTCGCGGGCCACCGTGGTGTTGGTGGCGATCACGGCGTCGATCCCCAGCGCCACCAGCGCATCGGCGATGCGGGTGATCTGCTCGTCGGCCAGGTCCGGCGCGATCTTCACGGCCAGCGGCACGCGCCGCCCGTGCACCTGCGCCAGGCGCTCGCGCTCGGCCCCGAGCGCGCCCAGCAGGCGCCGCAGTTCCTCGTCCTCCTGCAGGCTGCGCAGGTCGCGGGTGTTGGGCGAGGAGATGTTGATGGTGACGTAGCCCGCATGCGGGTACACCGCCTCCAGGCAGCGCCGGTAGTCGTCCAGCGCGGCGCCGATCGGCGTGGCGGCGTTCTTGCCGATGTTCAGGCCCAGCACGCCGCGAAACCGGGCGCGCTGCACGTTGGCGATGAAGGCGTCCAGGCCGTGGTTGTTGAAGCCCAGGCGGTTGATCAGCGCCTGCGCCTGGGGCAGGCGGAACATGCGCGGGCGCGGGTTTCCCGGCTGCGCGCGGGGCGTGACCGTGCCCACCTCGATGAAGCCAAAACCCATGTCGCCCAGCGCGTCGATGTAGGCGCCGTCCTTGTCCATGCCCGCGGCCAGGCCGACCGGGTTGGGAAAATCCAGGCCCATCACGTGCACCGGATCATCGGGGAGCGGGGACCGCAGCAGGCGCGCAGCGCCCAGCGCATGGGCGCGCTTGAGGCCCTCGAGGGCCAGGTCGTGGACCCGCTCCGGATCCATCGCGAACAGCAGCGGCCGCGCCAGCCCGTAGAGCGACGCGCAGGCGGTGCGCACGCTCACGCGGCGATCGCGCCGCGCACCCAGCGGCCCTGGCGCAACGTCTCCACCGGGTCGAAGCGGGCCTTGTAGGCCATCTTGTTGCTTTCCTGGATCCAGTAACCCAGGTAGAGGTGCGGCAGGGAAAGCGTGCGGCACTGGGCGATCTGCCACAGCACGTTGTAGGTGCCGAAGCTGGTGCGCGGTTCGTCCGGGTCGTAGAACGTGTACACCGAGGACAGGCCGTCGCTCAGGACATCGATGATCGACACCATGCGCAGCACGCCCAGCGCGTCGCTGGGGGCATGCGGCCCCAGCGGGTCGCGGAATTCGACCAGGCGCGTGTTGACCTTGGTCTGGAGCAGGAACTGCGAGTACTGCTCGCGGCTGTCGTTGTCCATGCCGCCGCCGAAATGGCGCGAGGCCTGGTATCGCAGGTACAGGTCGTAGTGCTCGTGGTCGAAGGCCAGCGAAACCACGCGCGCCTCGAGCTTCTGGTGCAGCTTCCAGGCGCGGCGCTGGCTGCGCGAGGGCTGGAAATCGGCTACCGGCACGCGCACCGGGACGCAGGCCTGGCAACCTTCGCAGTTGGGACGGTAGGTGAAGATGCCGCTGCGCCGAAAGCCGGCGCGGACGAGTTCGCTGTAGACGTCGGCGTTGATCAGGTGCGCCGGAGTGGCCACCTGGGAGCGGGCCTGCCTGCCCTCAAGGTAGCTGCAAGGGTAGGGCGCCGTTGCATAGAACTGCAACGTCGAGAACGGCAACTCCTTGAGATTGGCCACCGGTCAGTACTCTTCCAACAGTCGGTTCAGTCGGCTACCACGGTATGGGGTCCAGTCCACGGGTTCCTGGACCACCGCCTGGCGGACGTGCGCACAAAATTGCGCCCGGGGCATCTCGCGCGCGCCCAGTGAAGCCAGATGCGCTGTTCTCTGCTGGCAGTCTATCACCGGGACTCGCTCATGTAACAGTATGGTCACCAGGGCGGCCAGGGCGATCTTGGAGCCGTCGCGCACGCCCGAGAACATCGATTCGCCGAAGAACATGCGCCCCAGGCACACGCCATAGAGGCCTCCGGCCAGCGTATCGCCGTCCCAGAGCTCGATCGAATGGGCTAGGCCGCGCTGGGCCAGCGCGCTGTAGGCGGCGATGATCTCCTCGCTGATCCAGGTGCCGTCCTGCCCCGGGCGCGGCGCCGCACAGCGGCGCATCACCGCCTCGAAGCCGTGATCGACGCGCAACTCGCGCTGCGGGTCGCCCGCCACGGCGCGCAGGGTCTTGCGCAGCGAACGCGTGACGCGAAACTCGGCCACCGGCAGCACCAGGCGCGGGTCCGGCGACCACCAGAGCACCGGGTCTCCCGGCGAATACCAGGGGAATATGCCGCGCGGGTAGGCCTCGAGCAGGCGCCGGGGGCTCAGATCACGGGAGGCGGCCAGAAGTCCGTTGGGCTGCTCCATGGCCGTCTCGACCGCGGGGAACGGGCTTGCGGGCGCCAGCCAGGCGATCATGCTTAACCGGGCGTGCGCGGCTGCAGTGCCCGGGTGTGCGTGCCGAAGCTGCCGCGGGCCCGGTCCTCGAAGAACAGGCGCAGCGTCGTCGACACCGTGCGAAAGCCGATCTCCTCCCAGGGGATCTCGTTCTCCGCGAACAGCTTTACCTCCAGGCTCTCCTCGCCGGGGCCGAAGTCCTGGTCGAGCAGCCGGGCGCGGTAGAACAGGTGCACCTGCTCCACGCCGGGCACGTCGATCAGCGTGAACAGGGGCCCCAGTTCCACCCGTGCCAGCGCCTCCTCGGCGGTCTCCCGGCAGGCCCCCTCGGCGGTGGTCTCGCCCACCTCCATGAAGCCGGCCGGCAGCGTCCACGCGCCGTAGCACGGCTCGATCGCCCGCCGGCACAGCAGTACCTGCTCGCCCCACACCGGAATGGTGCCCACCACCGGGCGCGGGTTGACATAGTGGATGGCGCCGCAGGATTCGCAGCAATCGCGCAGGCGCGAGTCGCCAGGGGGAACGCGGCGCGTCACGCCATGACCGCAGGCGGAACAGAAGTTGGCGTTGGGTCGCAGGTTCACGCCACTAGTGTAGCAACGGGCAATCAGCGCCACGCCGGCGTGCTCGACCGGGCGATCGATTGGCGAAAATTCGTGGGAACGTGTAAACTCTCGAGTCTTCGCTGGTACGAAGCGGGTCGGAAACACCGACGACCCGCAAGCGTCCAGCCGATAGAAGCCGCAAGGTGCGGTTTCGCCACCCAATGACGCGGGGTGGAGCAGTCTGGCAGCTCGTCGGGCTCATAACCCGAAGGTCACAGGTTCAAATCCTGTCCCCGCAACCATCAGCAATAAAAACGGCCCGCTACGTTCGGGCCGTTTTTCTATCGGGGCTCGTTTCATTCACCATCGTCAGGAGGTGTGCCATGAAATCCAAGAACAGCAACCACCTCGAATCCAACTGCTTTCGAGGTCA
>Ga0116229_10003900_pt1 | contig 24531 bp, 19 predicted proteins | sample S1TSphgellanicum_3_FD_87313 | JGI IMG/M metagenome (GOLD analysis project Ga0116229, IMG submission 87313) | Host-associated microbial communities from peat moss isolated from Minnesota, USA - S1T2_Fc - Sphagnum magellanicum MG | ecosystem: Host-associated > Plants > Peat moss > Unclassified...
AAAAAAAAAAAAAAAAAAAAAAAAAAAAAAAAAAAAAAAAAAAAAAAAAAAAAAAAAAAAAAAAAAAAAAAAAAAAAAGATTTTTTTTTTTGGGTGAGTAAGAAAAAAGGGAACAAAAAAAAAAAAAAATTATAAAAAAAAGTTTTTTTTAAAAATTTTGGGGGGGGGGGGGGGCATCCAAATAAATTAATAAATAAAAAGGGTTCTAGCCTACCATATGAATAGATAAACTAAAGTAAAGTAAAGTAAAGCAAGCAACCCCCAATATTTAATGGTCAAATTCCAAAAGACAAAAAAAACCCATGCCCCCTAACCCCCCCCCAAACTACTTACCTACCAATGTTGAACAATACTAAAAATGATGTTAAAAAGCAACATTGACTAGTCATTTCCAATAGACAATACCCCTCCCCCCCCCCACCCCCCTCTTCCCCAACTATGTTGGAGATTCTCTCCCAAATTTTTATTTTTTTGGTTGCTATGTGGGAATTTTGTGCCTCCTTTGAATTTTCATATGTTTATTTGTCAAACATTAAATAATTTAATTTAAAATTTTGCATGGGGAATTTGGCGTCCCCCTTTTTTATGGTGTATATTTTTCAAACTAAAATTTTAATATTGTGTGGAAATTGCTAAGGTGCGACTTTTTGTGCTTCTCCCCCTTTCTATGTGTGTAATTTCTTCATGCCTATATTTAGAAAAGAAAGAAGTCCAATCAAAAAGAATCCTGGTTTTCTAAATTAAAGTGGAATCCAACCGAAAAAAGAGTTCATTTTATTAGAAAGGAATCCAACCAAAAATAGTCCTATGTTCTTTGAAGAGAACTCCAAGCCAAAAAAATTAAAATTAGTCCTGCTATTTTCATCTAGTTTTCTTCCACAAGTTTCATAAAATAAAAAATAAAAAAATACGAATGTGGCAATTGGCCTAAATGTGAACTTGTTACCCAATTAATTTCTCCTTCCAAAAATCACTCAAATTCAATTATCTCCTAAAATTTTTTAAAATACCTCCATAAAATCTGAATCATTGAGGGGTCTCGAACAATATCTAGACCATGTCCTGATTTCCCCCCAAAAAAATTAATTTTTATTTTAATGAATTTTCAATGACAAAATTGATCAATTTTAATAATAACTCTTGCACCATAGGTTCTTAAATTTAAAAAATATATCTCAGAGCACCCATACTCATGGAGGGCTTTCTAATAGTACCAAGAAATTGAGGCAGTTGTGTGCAGCCTTTTTTTTCCTGGCTATATATAGCCAATTTTCTTTTAAAATAAAAAAGTTCTAAAATGAAGGGTTTTTAAAGATTTTGAATGGTGAAAACTCAACCAATTTTTAAGGAAAAAAATTTGCCAGATTCCCATACCTGGTTCAAGTAGGTAACCAAAAATATAGAAAGATGTTTTTTTTAAAAATGATTTTCATATTTAGCTTGTAGCCAAAATTTGGCTAAATCTTCCTATGGATGATCACCACTTTGACAACATCACAAAAAAACACTTGGGTGCTGTGATTTGGGAGATCTCAAGGTGAGAAACAAACATACAAACTACCTTCCTTCCTTCCTTCCTTAGTTAATAGATAGAGCCTACATTAGTGTACAAACATAACAACAATTTTTTTTAAAAAAAACATCCTGAATGATCATTCATTCATTCATTCATTTTTGAAATGGATATTACTAGTCATATTGATGGGTATTAATTAATGTGTTATGATAAAAGCATTGCAAATGCCACTCATAAATATGGCAAAATCTTCCTATGGATGATCACCACTTTGACTACATCACAAAATGAACCCAATAAAAAAAAACACTTGGGTCCTATGATTTGGGAGTAATATGGAGAGATCTCAAGGTGAAAAACTTACACACAAAAGTTCAAACTTCCTTCCTTCCTTAATTAATAGATAGCCTAAATTAATGTACCAAAAAATATATTAAAAAATAAAATTATATATATATATATATACTGAATGGTCCTTCATTCATTCATTCATTTTTGAAATGGATATTACTAGTCATATTGATGGGTATTAATTAATGTGGTTATGATAAAAGCAATTGCAAATGTCACTCATAAAGTAGCACTAATAAATGACTCATTTGAAAGTTGCTTGGTACAAGTTTGAAAGGGTAACTTTTGAAAAAGTATTGAATCCTTATTATCATTATTATTATGACTACCTCATGCTGCTTCTGTTGCCTCCTGCACCAACAAACCGCTTGTGACTGACTGACTGACTGACTTACTGAATGGACTGACTGGACTTTAGAACACCTACTGCCTGCATTAATGCTCCATGAACCAATCGGATCTCACAATTGCTTCTACTTGAACAAGAAAGCGTTATATTTTGAAGGCTACTTACTACCAGGTATAAAGCTGCAATCAGACCCCTGGTGTTCATTAGGCTGCATGGTGTTTATTTTAAGTACAATAACATTTTTTTAGACAAAATGAACTTCTTTTTTTTTAATTTAATAAAAATATACAACTTATTATGTTAGTTATTAATTATTATGGTGCATTCACACTTGATGTTAAGTTTTTTTTTTTTAAATGAAAATCTAGGTGGCATCCTACGTGTCACCCAATGTTTAAATGGGTGATAGCTTAATGTTTAAGTGAAGGTTAGGTTAACATAAAATGTTCATGGTATGTAGGTGTAATCCTAAATGACTAGCATGGTGTTAGGGCTGCATGGTGTTTAAGTACAATAACATTTTAAACAAAATGAAATACTTATATTCTTAAAAATACAACTTATTATGTTAATTATTATTATGGTGCATTCAGACTTGATGTTAAGTTGTTTTTAAATGACAATCTAGGTGGCATCCTATGTGTTACTCAATGTTTAAATGGGTGATAGCTTAATGTTTAAGTGAATGTTTAATTTAACATAAAATGTTCATGGTAAGTAGGTGTAAGTCCTAAATGACTAGCATGGTGTTAGGCAACTCAACACTAGAGTCCCTAACACCAAGTGTGAATGCACTTTTTATGCATTGCCTTACGATTTAGTTAACTTTTTTTTTTTTGTTTTTTTAAATGCTCATTTACACCTTGGAGAAGTTAGAACCAGTGTTGGGTGAGTATTTTCATTTTAACATACTAGTTGGAGATTGGTACTATTTTTTTTTCAATTTTGACATTAGGCAAGGACATGAATATTCAAATGTTTTCAAATAGACATATCGAGCAAGTCTATATAACAACTTATATGTTTTGTGATGTTTCAAGTATGAACATGAATAGATGACAATTTCATACCAACAAGATATTCACATATAAATATTGAATATTCATACCAAAATTCTATTTGCAACAAGAAAAATAATTCAACAAGGATCCACCAAGAAAGTGTTTTGGCCTACAAGCTAAAGAAGTTGGTCCATTTGAAAATACATGATAGTGCACAACTTTTGTCCTTCATGTTCATGAGACTCTTTTAGAAGAGAAAAGCTTTAGGTATGAACAAGTGCAATGGTAGCATCCATGGAAGCAAACATTGAACTAGAATTTGTCCTCAATTTTTCATAAAGTGATACTAGTTAATTTTGGTCCCCCATATCTAGGTGCATATTCGAGTACATACTTATTCAAACCTTATAAACCAAACCAACACTAATTAGAACCATGTTTTAAAATATTTTCTTCATTTAACGTTGCCTTAAAACCCCTTTTTATACCTTGGTCAAACTTTTTAAAAAATTATTACTTATGACATAGGTTTCACATATTTCATCTACTTCATTTCATTCATTGTTTATTATTATTATTATTATTTCTTTAAATCTTATCTTTCTCAACTTTTATTTCATCTAATCTTTCATAGATATCAACTTATAGCATTCAACCTCATGATATAGTTTTTTGTTGTATATTATCCACATGCATCAATCTACTTGCATTGTACAACTTACATTTTCTACCTATTTCTCTATGATACTTACTAATGTTTAGTAGTTATTAAAAACATGGACAAATACCTAATGGTTGTATATTTAAATATGTACAAATGTTGTGTAGTTCTTTACTTTTATCAAAAACTCTCAATTTTGGGTCCAATTTTTTTATAAAATATGGTTTCAGTTATAATTTTGCATATGAAAATCAAACTCGGTTCTAGGTAACCCATACGAGAACCAACAATTAATTGTTATTTAACTTGTTAATTGCTACTTAACCTTTATTTAACCCTTAGTTTTATTCAACCATTTCCACCACAAGTGCAGTGTTTGGGGAATCTAATTTGGGGCTTGGTTTTTCAAGGTTTGGTTTTTACTAACCAAAAAAAGAATTAATGGTTTTAACTTTATAAACTAATCAAGTGCCTAACACTAATTTATATCCACTTGACCATTGAAAGTAAAATAATAATAATAACTTGGGCCCAAAAAAAGCTTTGAAGACCAAATGTTCAAATATCATCAATGAAAGAACTAACACTTCCAAGTTATCACTTTTTTTTTGAATTGTGGTTAGGGTGATTTTCAAAAGGAGCCAAGTCTTTCATGTTTCATATATTTATCTTGTTGTTGCAAGTGACTTTCAATAACAACGTGCAATTTTAAAAGGTTGACAATAAGTGTTTGAACATTGTTACATTGTTCATCATTGAAAAAAGGTGGTGTAGTGACATCATTTCCTTGTCGAAAGGTATGAAACTTTGACCATCCCCTTTATTTTCTATGTTTGTGTTTTCCTACATAGTGACATGTTGCCATGGTGAAGGTAAGGTCCCAAGCTTTTCCCCTTGCTTTATTGTTTATGTTATTACTATTCCTTTCCAAAATCCTCAAATTTTTTTTTTGCATTTTCATTTGCATATAGGGTGGTCCATAATCTATTGTTGCAACAACTCATCTCAAGGAGTTGGTCATAGTGTTTACAACCAATTGTATTATGCACAACAATTCAATATTGCAAACCCCACAATAAGGTGCCAAAAGAAAACTAAGATTAATGACAATTCACATTTGTAATTTTTTTTTTACATGTTCTAGATATATCTAACTAGGACAAACATGTAATAGTCCATGTGCATTTAAAAAGGGAGTGCAATTATTAGGAGTAAGTAAGCAAGAGACTAGGTCTAAATGAAGGTTTTGTGGGGTGGATGCAACCACTTGTTTTATGATGGTGACTAACCCAAGAGACTAGTGAAAATAATCTTGGAAATGTAAGTTGTGTTTGAATGTTCATTACCGTGTTTTCTTCTATAGTTCAAGTTCTATTGTTCGTTTCCTTTGAAAGCATCTGAACAAAAGTTAGCTTCCAATATGTCCAAAAACTATTGCATTTTGTTTGTTTAGTAGTCTTGACATTGAATTTATTTTCTATAGGAGTTCAAGGGTTATATGTTCAAGATTATGGGAAGTTGTGGCAAGCAAGGTTTGAATCCCACGAAGCAAGTTGTTTTCACACATGGAAATATGTCATGGATTTTCATGCATCAAGTTTTGGTCCTTTTTACTTTTGAAAGTTTGAGTCTTGGACTTTAAAGGATCTTCATGGTTTCAAAACATTGTTTTGAAAATATTGAAGTTTTTCATGCTATGGTGTAGACAAAAAACTATCAAAATCTTCATGTTTTCAATACGTGTGAAACTTTGATATATCATGGTGAATATTTGGAAAATATTTTTAACTGAAAATTTCAATTAATGGTGGTTTACATTTCAATATATCATAGTATCATAAAATTGGAACAAACATGAACAAATTAATTATTAATTAGAGTACAATTTCACTTTGCAACAACCATGTGACAATGTTGCAATTGTAAAAAATGATTATGAAGGACTAAATTTAATGGTAGTTTATTCATGAAATTTTGCACATGTAAAAAGACAACCATGAAGAAGAATATTTTTCAATAAAAATTTCAATTCTTTTCAAGTTGTGAAATTCATATAAAATGATTTTAAAACATTTATTAGTACGTTATGTTATAATAATGACGATGATTGTGATATCTTTAAGTTGTACAATGTTCTTCCATTGAAAATGTAAATGGGCTAAGTGTTGTTTTTACCATTTTACATTAAAAAAATGGAATTTCAAAATTAATAAAAATTGGTAATATGTTGTCCAGTAAAGGTTTTAAATCAATGTTTTGTAAAATTATTGGTGTATTTTTACATAGTGATACAACTACCAATCAATTGCATATTGATGGATTTAATAACTTATTTTATGTTTGGAGTTCAAATTAACTACATGTGATTTCTAAAAACATTCAAAGTGAGTGAAATCCAATGTGTTACTATTTTTTATATTATATGTAGTCCAAGTTTTCCCTAAAATTGTCTACATTGTACCATGCATCTACCCCAAAAAGGAAAGGATATGTTGGTTGAATTTTTAATTATGAAAATTGGTCTTTTAGTTCATGGTTTATCTCCCATTGTCTCGTCATTGAATGATGCGACCTTAGGCAACCCATGCTTTTCAAGATATGGAAGACATGATGGAAAGCTTTGATACATGTCTATTAAGGAATGCATTGTTAGCATTATTAGCCTTAAGATTTTAGTCTTGAATCTAGTCATTATTTAGTAGGGTAATTTTTTAATGTTGTTGGCATTGAGATTTTCACTATGGAAGCATCACTTCATTGCATCAAAATCCTTTATGTTTCTATAGGTTTTTTGATTTTCCTCTCTCTAATAGAGATGGTATACTTGAACTTAGAAGTAGTTCACTACTATGTAAATGACAAGGATTCTTGAAATCTTAAAACCCATATTTATGGCTCGCCATAAGTTACTTACACATTGTAATTATTTATTTCACAAAAAAATCTTATGCCTTGTACAAAGTTGGCGGTGTGATGCTTGCAACACATTTGTAAATGATTAGCACTAATAGTTTTTTTTATCATGCATTAGGAGGTTATGTATTTAAATAATAAAGATTTGTTATTCAAAACAACAAAGAGGCAAAATAACATCTTTCAAACTAGGCCACAAGTGTAGATGTGACCTTGATCTTCTGTACACAAAAATATTAATTTTTTTATCAATGGGTGAGTAAATTGTATTAACCATGCTACATCTATATAAAAACTTATTTTATAGGATTTTAAAAATTATGGATATGGAACCAAGTTGGAATTGAAATTGAAATTGCAACTATTTGAAAATTCAAATAATCACACAACACTTGTATGTACCCACTTATAGAAGTAGTTACATATGGTACTTAGTACTTGCCCATTTACTTATGTTATTAACATCTCACAAAGAATGCATGTGATTTTTCTAGCTTTCAATAAAATGTTTACTTCAATAAGAGATGACACCTTATGCATTTTATTTCTTTTTAAATGAATCACAACTATATGTTTAGAAAAGAAAATTCTAGTAATCTTTTATGTTAAGTTAGGACCAATATATACATAACTTTAAAATAGACTCACCGCAAATATGGTTTGTAATGATGAGTTCATTTATCAATCTTCAAAATTGATGAATGTCATAAATAATTCAAAACAGGGTATCCAAACCATTTACAAGATGCCATGAAAGTTTAAGGAACTTTTTAAATTACTATAATTAAAAGAAAATGATGAAGTCCATTACAACACGATTTTTGTGCATTAATTTTATTTTTTTTTTCATGAACCAATGTATCTTGGGATATATTAAAAGGCAACCATTAGTTACTTTTCAAAAATATGATTTCCACCCCCCCCACAAACATGGGCATTTAACAATGTCACCTTGTTTTTATGATAAAAATAAACCATAAAATATATATATATATATTAGAACACCTCTTATGTTGAAAATTGATCCACTTTAGCTTGTAATTACTTGTGTACTACAAGATGATAGTGGCGATATTTGGGGAAGATGAAGATGTGACCTACAAGTTTTTCGTCCCACAACTTAGGCTTGTTTTTGTGAGGGCAAAAACAATTAATGTTGGGAATAATGACACTAAATTGATGAAGGGGAAAATTTCCACTTGAAGCTAAGGATTTAAATGAACAATATTATGGTAATGCCCTTAATGTTGCCATTGTTCCTAAACAACTAGGGTAGCAAAGGTGCTTAATTATTATGGCAAACTTTTGGAAGCATTGTCAAATTTGATATGAATAATTTTTACATGGTAGCTTTAATGGTGGGTAGGTAACTTTTTCAAGAAATTAGATTTTCTTTCATGCTTTTAATTGTGATGGATTTTGATTTTCCATGTCCATGTGTGCTTGTGTGACTTTGGAAATGGAAAAATCAAGAGTTGAGATATGTGCAAAGGACATGTTGATGATTTGCAAATGTTAGCAAAGAAAAAAATTTGCTCAAAAAGTTAGCTAAGATCACATGAACCATAATTTTGTCCACTTTGTGCCTAATGGACATGGTCACTTGTGGTCTTTTGAAAGTGAATGAATAATGGTCTTATTGAATACATGTTTAATATCAATGACATCAATGTGTTGATAATGTTTTGCATGTTCCATCTCTTGTACTAAACTAGTGGTTTGAGATAAGGTAGTAAGGATATTGGGAAATGGGATTTGTCTTGTTGTCATTTACAAAAAAGGGAAGAGTGATTGTTCTCTTCCATCATTTCCAACACTTAAGTAGTAGTTCAAATCTTAAATCACATTTGCCACCCTTTACTTGATAATTGAAAATTGAAAACCACAACAATGACCTAACCATGTCCATTTAAATCAATTTCACAAATACCAATTTCATATACAACTATTGGCATGTGTTGGATCAAATTTATTCAGATTCCCTTTTTTAAACTATCAAGTCTTCCTTATGCCCTCATTGCATGAAACATCACAAATATAAATTTTTAAATTAGGAATCAAGACAATAATATTTTGCAATTTCTTAACAACTAGAGAATGTTTTCATACCATCAACCCAAGCATTCAACTCATACCCTTCCCATCAATAAACCTTAAATTGCAACCCCAACCACCCATGGATACATCTTCTTCAAAACACTGGTAGTCCTTATAATTAAAACATTGTCCACCCACTCACCTTCTAATTACAATCCTAAGAATGCAAAGAAAAATCCTAACTGCAACTACATAGTCCCCATTGTATGGACATAAACCCCCCTTTACAGCTCCCATAACAACGAGTATTCACTTCCATATTAGACCATCTAAACTTACCAAAAGAAACATCCCATGCTGCCCCTCAAATATATGAAACTTGAATGAATGTTGCCATCACATACCACTTTGTTATCCCTTAGGGATCTTCATCATCTTTTACACATGCCCCTAACCTAAACATTCTAATATAAAACTCCTTAATTTAACTTTAATCTTCCATCATAATGGAAGGTTTGGATGACTAGAATTAAGAATCACCTAATATTTCTTATGCACATTCTTCTCCTCAACAACAAAACTAATCTTATAACAAAATTACATCACCTCCAAACCTTCAATCAAAACAACTTAGCTCTTTGTTGCCTTGTTGTCCTTGTCACATGGCATCCTTTCATCTCCAAATCACCACCGTATCATAAAAACGAAATTTGCCCTTGTCATAATTCATAAATGATAAATGACAACCTTTGAAAAATGAAATCCCTCACCATTGTCAAATTGTATGAAGAATGGCACAACAAAACTACTAAATCAAAATCAATGACAGTCAAAGCACACAACACTTGCAATGAATTGAAGAACACATAAAACAACTCCATCACTTCGCTATTTTGCATTCACTTGCAAGCAAACAAACAAAACATATAGATGCCAAATTGAAGAAGATGAGCTTTGCCCCTAAACCCGTTTGATCCTTCCACTCATGGTTCTTGCACCACCGAAATGTCTACAGCTTTCCTCTTGTTATTTTCTCCTTTGTATTTTCATCTATAAGGTTAGATTTCCATCTCCACGAGCCTATTCCCACTTCTAAAAAAAATAGTCACCATTCCACCTCCCAGTGCATCTCAACTATTTGTAATATTACCCATCCACCATTTTGGTATCAAAGTTGTGAGTCATTAAGTTTGCCTGGATAATTAAACACCCAAAAAGAGATCGAAAGGAACTGAGGGAACTTGTTCCTTTTGTTCCTTTTTATCTAAAAGAGTAAGGTGCTTGTAGGAAATGAGATTATTGTTTTTTATTTTTGGTTCTGTAGTAGATGAAAGGGATTCGGAAGGGGTCTTAATTTTTCTCCAACACCATTTTTAGTGACACTGTTTTTATGGCTGTTTTATTTCCCAAAGCTTGTGCAAAGAATAAATGATTTCTGAATGATTAAAAATTCCGGCCTATTGTCTTGCAACATATAATCCATTCCACAAGGGATGGAACAGTTTGGTGGTTTTTGTCCACATAGAAGGAGAGAGAAAAAAAGGGTACTAGTGAAATACCACCCACAAAATGCATCTTCATGGAGAGATGTTGGGGGACAGGAAAGCCAAATATCATTACTGTAATGGAAACATCAGAGGTAACATTTCTTTAAGATGTTGAAATTGCATATCAAATCCTTGCCTGAAACTGAAGTCTCACAATGGGAATATATATATATATATATATGGGATTGGAAGCTAGAACTGAAGTGAAAACACATCAATTTGATTATTGCAGAGAGAAGCTCCACAAAAACCCATGTAAGGTAACCAAATATTGTGGCAGTTCTTCCCAAACCAAAACAAAGATGACAAGAATGAGGGTTGTCATAAGGTCACTCACAATGCATTAGATCACCACCTTCATGATGAGTGGCATTGACTAGCTACCATTACTCCCCACTGACTTTATCAGTTCCCAACAGCAAATTAGAGTATCTACTGCTATCTTTCTATCTGCTCAAAGGTGAGGGAAACAATTATCTGCATCCTGAATTTGTGTTTTGTTTCTGCAAGTAACAGGAAGACTCAGTCATGATGTTGACTCAAGAGGCCTAGCTAATTGACTTCAGACATGAAAGCATGATGAGGATCAGACTTCTCAACTGAGTCCTTGTGCTACCAAACGTCCCCAGCAGCAATGACATCAAAAATATGCTGCACTGCAGACCACCAAAAGCAACAGGGTTAGTATAATTCTCCATATGAATGCTGGTGCAAATATCTTTGGAAGTACCAAGAACTTCTCAATGCTTACGATCTGAAAAGAATTGAGAGGTGATCCTATAATGAGGTTATGGATCCTTGAGATCTGACAACATATCAGAAACCAATCAGCAAGCATGAGAAAAAGGAAACCTCAACTCTAAAGAAGAGAGAAGACAAGATCACAAAACAAGCTCAGTATCTGCTAACTTCAACACCATGAAATTTCACAATGGCAGAATTCTATACAGAGTCTTCTCAGTCTAGAGGATACAGATGACTATATGAGCCATGTGTGGTGGTTTCTGACTGGAGATAGGGAGGCACTCTATTGAAGGTTTTCCCCGTCCTACTGCATGCTTGGAGAGAACCATTATCCATAGTTGATGTGAAATAGGAGACCACAAAATAAGCCAACTAGTTGTAAAATATTTTCAGTTTATGCACACACCAGATGACAACCTGACATTCAGGTGAATGCTTCTTGCAAGTGCAATTGGACAAATCCCACAACACTTTTAAAAGGATGCAAATGACTTTCCAGGTAATAACAGAGATGGGACAAAAAATGAACCTTCGTCAGGAGGAATGTTGGGTTGGTCTGACAACACACTTTGAAGGGCTGCCATGTCTTCACTGCTGCCATACAGCCAACCCAGAGACAATTAGTGGACTTACAGAAACAATACATCTCAAGAAAGTTGTTTTGCAGTTTATCCAATTTCCCCTTTGCCACAGGCTCCTGTGACCAAACTATCTTGGCATACTTACAACATATCTTATGCAAAGCTATCTTGATTGTAAATTAGGGTGAAGTAGATACTTTTAGTTTGAAGTCATAATCTCAGGTGTTTGTGAAATGCTTTTTAGAAGCCTTGCATGGTACTGTCACAGAACCAGCAAATGTCACCAAGCCTACATTCCTAAAATCCAAGACAGATTATGGAAAAAGTCCAGGAATACCTTGCAAGGAAGTAAGGATGGATAAATCACCTGGAATTATATGAAAGTGCCTTCACAATTGCAACCTTCAGCATATATCTGAAAAAAATCCATTTCAACAAACAATTCACAGATAATTACACCAAGAACAAGATCCATATCCTCCATCATCATGCCTGACACAAGTCCAACATAGATACGAATTGGAAAAAGTTGGATTTTACTCAAAATTATTCTTACACTTCCATCTTCTCCAATCAAGTTAGAATACATGGAAATGCACTGTTAACTGCAAGAAGTGGACTTATGAATGGATCACTCAGATTTTGCAGCAGAAAATTGAAATCTGAATTTTACAGCCCTTACTGTTTATTTTGAAATGTCCATTCCTCCACATGACCGATTGTAAAGGGAGCAGACAAGTTGCTGCAAAGGTCCATTTCTTACTCATCATGGTGCATTGTGTATAGACTGTGAAGGCCATCAATGCAATCATTGAGACTTGGTTGTGCTCCCAAGCATTGCTGGGCTTGCTGCCTTGTTGGCTTCTCAGATTTCAAAAGTTGGGTACCATCACACCACAACTTTTCAAGTGACTTTGAAATTATTTCCATCTCGCCCCTGTACAAGACTAAACCACATAACCTCATAAACTCTACCTGAAGTGTACCATGCTTAGTTATATTTTACATTAAGTCTGTGAGAACAATCACAATCAAAAATCCTGTGGCAGCCATCAAATATCTTCACAAGAATTGCGAACTTCTCAACACTTATGATTGAAGTCCACCTGAATAGAAAGTGTGAGATGATGTGCTGATAAGATTAGAGAAATCTCTAAAGAATAATTAAGAAACCATCAAAGCACATTGCAGGAGTGGAGAATGAAAAACACCTGCTACATAATGTGAATGGAAACAGAATAAAAATTTAGAAAACAAGAGATGCACAAACCATAGCAACAGTCTCTTCCAGGTTCAGTTATCATCAACAGCAAGATATTAGTGAGTAGTTATTGCAACCCACTGACTTCATTGGCTCCTAGGATTGGTTCAGGTCAATGTTAGATGTTAGACAACATATCAAGTTCTGTTAGAAGTCCAGAGGTGATGAGAAGACTCAGCTACTGTGCTAGCTCATTGAACAAACACAAAGAGAGAGCTAAACAGAAACAAGGAAGAGGAGAGAAACCATGCTGAGATTTACAAGATTGCTGGGATGAGGGAAAAGCCAGTTGAAGAAAGCTTCTCACTCAGAGTCAAGAAAGCTTTGAAAGAATCATTTTGAAAAATTTAAAGGTGAAACATCTAAAGACACATTTTTGTATTGAATAAAAGCTACTTTGAAGACAAACATTTGTTCTGAAATTCTGAAGAGATTAAATCTGAAGTTTCTGCAACTTTGAAGCTATGGAGGGACTCCATTGGCCTTAGCTCCTCCTTAGTCTTTAACATCTAAAGTTAATGGCTGACTTTTGAACAAGCAAGGACCGGAAACAAGACTTAAACATTTACTCACTAAAGCATCCATTCTAGCGTTCAGATCTGATGGGATGATTTCATATAAAGAGTTAATTAATCAAAGGAATGCAGTAAAATGGGAGAATTAATCCACATCTGATCTTGAGAGATTCAAGAACTTGATAACATCAAGTACTCTTGATGAGTCTTGAAATCCAACTATCCTTAGAGGGAACATTAGATTTCTGCTGAGATCATTGACCACTGGCAGAATGCCTTCATAGAAGTAGCTAGCCAATGTGAAACTAATGGGAGAGAAGTATGACTGACAGCATTCATAATCTGAGGTTGATGGGGTTTTATGGAACTTCCAAACCCCAAAAAGGAAAGGAAGAGAGGGTCACACATTCCATTTGAACTTACTATTAGATTTGAAAGAACTGTGAAAGACTTCAAACAGCAGATTTCTGACAAGCCTGACTAGACATAAGGTCTTTCAGGATAGATGATCTGATTGAAAACTGGAAACATATAGTGTTTCTTGCGAACAAAGAAATTGCTACTACTGGAGTTTACATACGTAAAAACAGAAAAACACTGGAACCCTATTCAGTTAATTGGGCATGAAGGCTTTCAGGAGAGTTGATTGAATTGAAAACTGAAGAACTGTAATGTTTCTTGGAAACAAACACAAAGCTATTACTACTAGAGTCTACATATGTAATAACAGAAGAATGATGGAACCCTATTGGAGTAACTGGAATAGACACAAGAGAAGGGAGGACAAGCAGGAACACTTCCAAGACTATGAGGCATGGATTGGATCTTCAGATTTCATGATACCAAGGATTTTTTGTTTCCCTTCATCAGAGGAGCTTGAGGATACAAGAATCTCTTCTTGCCTACATACAAATCTGTTAGCACCTCTTTCTATAGATTCGTGGCAGTAATCAAAGTATAGTTCACTATGCTGATGACCAACAATCCACATGACATTCCTCCAATTCTCAGTACCAAACTCTTTGAAGTGGCGACTTAACTTGCACATCCTCTTGGACAAAGGCTAAATGTGCACTTTGACACAAAAATTCTCCAGTTTCAATACTTTTTGGTTTCATTATCGTTTGGTTGCAGGAAGTTCATCAGTAAAAACTCAGAACTCCAAGAATCTAAGAGCCAATTTCAGGCAGCCTGGAAAGTCCGACAACCATCTTGCATGATTGCTTTACATTACATCTCTTGAGGTTCTGAAATGCTTACAAAGTGGAATGAATCGACGAAAGGATTTTTTCAAACGATTCGATTTGTGAAGCCGGCAAGACCTGCGCCATCGACTTCACTTCTTTCAATATTCCGTAATTCTCCACCTCTCCCAACACCTGCAACCATCCCTCGTGTCTCCCTTCTTCACTTTCTTGGTCCTCCAAACAATTAGTCTTTAGCAAAACATCACGTTGTTCACAAATACTCGCGACAAATTGCTCGCATCAAGTAGTTTCGAACAAGAGATGGAGGCCCTCGAAAATGGAGCTTCACAGTTCGCAAAAATGAGGACAACGCTTACAGGCAGTCTGTCCAGGATGGAAGCGGCATTAGAGAATTGCTTGAGAAGGCGGGATTGTAAATCCGACCAAGTAGCTAGATGACATCGCGCACGCCTGTACCGCTGTTCAAACTTCTTGACCAGTCTCTCCATTCCTCTCTTCTCTCTCTCTCCAAATATCGCAGCTCGCTATCAAGTACATGAATTTTGAGATCCAAGACATAGGTTCTGTCCGACAGCGACGGCCAACAAACTTCGATATCGGCCACTGCTCGACATAGAATGCATCGAGCGCCGACGTTGGAAAAAGCCTTCAGTAAAGAAAGTGCTACAAGGATTATGAATGCCGCGCTTTAGGGTCTTGGATCTACTAGGGTTTCGGATTGGGGAGATCAGTGCTCGCATTCCTCCCATTTTTGTTGTTTGATTCGGTGCTCGGAAAGGTCCGCTGTTTGGAGCCTGCTCTGTTCTCAGGTGCAGTCCTCTCCTCTGGTACCTCAGCATCCTTTCCTGCTTTATATCGTCTCCTCTTTTATCTCTCTACTACACACCACCATGTGCTCTACTTGCGCGTAACATGGCAACATGCATCGGTAATAAAGCCGTGCAAGATGATAATAATCGGCATCGAGGCAGGAGCTGTAAGTAGTTTTAGACAATACAGCTACAATGGTGGTTCCTAGGTCGCTCGGGAACTCGGGGGCTGGGCTTACAATGGCGGCATTCTTCTTCTAGTCAAGAAATGCAAAATGGCGTAGAGGGGGGGGGGGAAGGGGATAATATCCAGGGGATGTGCACAGATGACTCTGGTGATTCAGAATCGGGGAACGGCTTTGTTGAGAGGTCATTCTTGCATGGTAAGTTATCTGCTTGGCATTTGACTTGCCGCCATCTCTGTGCCTCTCACGTTCATTGCTAATGGCTTCTATGGTTAAACTAATGCTTTCCAGAAACACTTTACCTTAGAGGTCCATGAGGTTGAGATCGTGAGGTACAGACAAATTTGAACTACTGCAGCTGAATTCCTACAATGAAGTACTCTGCAGGAAAAATCAGAAACGATACAACTTAGCATTCACCCTGAGGAGATCTGTCTGGGTTTTGTATACCTGGCCTGAAAAAACCATTTCTGTCTCAGGTTTTTAGGAGTTGAGGCCAGTGGATGCTTGCTCATATGGAGATCGCAGCATTTTACTTTTGTCAACATCACATGAAGGTTGCAATGCAGGTGCTGCAGATCCAAGAGTTTGAGTTCCACCAATTGAATGCCAATCTACTGTGGCCAGGAACTTGCATATTTGCAGAGTGGCTAATCAATCACCTGAATTGATCCAGAATGCTGAGCTGAATTCTGGAGCTTGGCAGGTTGATTGCTGCTGCCATCTCCATCAAGATAGATGTGCTTATTCTGAGGACCTTGAACTTTGCAGCTTCACTGCCTGACATTCACTGGCAGTGGCCGAGTTCCACAATACCAGCACATGTTTTCAAGGTTTTGTTTCTTGCTATGAACTGTCAGTATTTAGGAGGCATTGCAATAAGGTAGGGTCTTTATGGGAGATGGAGCATAGCTGGTGCATTTTGCGACTACTGCAAATAGCCCCACAATCGAATGTCTTGGATCTGTCCATCTCACCAAGCTTCACATTCCAAAATGTGAGCATTTGGATGAGCAGCATGGTACTTGTTTGCCTTACATTGTAGGAACTTGACAATTTCCTCCACATTCTACAACTTTTGCCCTTGAGATTTGATATGCTCCTTCCACACCTTTCTTTTCAATAACTTTTCAATCCCATCTACCTCCCATTTACCATGTCCTATTGCAAAAAAAATCCAAACCATCTCACATCCAATTGGTAAGTCATCAAAGATCAATGAAGGACACTGAGAAATGAAATCCAAGCTCTTGTGAACTTGAACTACCCATTGCTTGATACAAAGTGGAATTTTGGAGAACACCCATGATCTTGTAAATGACACCAATGCAGCATGAAAACAGGCTCTACAAACAGTGTGTCATTCATTGTGTCATCTAACACATAGTAATGAACCTCCTTAATCATTAGAGGCTCATACCCCAAGGAATCCAAAAAGGGATTCTTTTTGTATGAAATGTGAACGAAGATAGAAACTTGAAAATTGTGCTAATGCCTGTGTTGTATCTCAGTTTGGACCCTCATAATATAGTTCTGGGAGAAATCAGTTCACATGAAATAATAGACCCTATAGGCATGGACTCCATTAGCTCGTTGAACTGCACCTCTTCCCATATGGCCAAGAAATTGTGCACTATGAACATTTTCGGCCATCACTAGATATAGTAGATCAACTTTTTGGGTGGTATTTGATCAAACTCTACCTTTGATGCTTTCTTTTCCCTCCTCAATGTGTCCTATGACCTCATGGCCTATGCTATGCCACTGGATTAGTTCATCTAAACTGAGCACAAAGGAAGTTTCTTCACCTTGTAGCAAGCACACTCACCCATAATACAACCTCTTTGATGCCATTCAACATTTGGCCCAAGTTCTCACAAAGAATGGACATCCACAAAGTTGTAAGGCTGCTAGAGGTCCAAATAATTGCGTGACAAATGTTGGGATGGGTGTCATTTGCATTCATTACACAAATGTTAGTGCAAGAGCATGTGTGATCATTGTGTATCCCTCTCCCATCCACTCTCATGTCATTACATCCTTGTAGTAGTTCTTTCAATTCTTGATGATACCAACAACAACACATGTTCCAGTTTTTCAGCCATCTCAACCACCAAGGCTTGTGCAACACAAAACTGATGAGCATCATATGGACATTTGGGTTCACAAGTTAAAAAGCTATGAAAATTCCAACTTCCACGAACACACATTATCACCCACATGTTGGTCACTATAATTGACAAACAATTAACTATTTTTTCAAAAAGTAACAAAATCCAACATTGCTTATTTTAAAGACTAGATCATAGTTCAACACATTCCTAATGGATTGTATGGACAATTGCTTCGACATAAGCATAATTAGTTACATAAGCATATGATATAAAATCAATAGTTGGACAACATGACCCTAAGCTTAGAGCCGCAATTTTTACAAGTTATGTTGAAGGGATATGTATAGAAACTTACACACAAAATAAGGGTCCCAAGTAAGTATATATCCTCATCAAGATCATAGTCATAAGTTACTTGTTCAACATACGTTATCAAATTTGCAAGTAACATAACAAGAGAAAACAAATTTTCACTTAGTTCAAACACTTCAAATTATACAATATTCCTTCATGATTGACATCAAACATGAAAAAACTTAGAATTAAATTGTCAAAATGGAAGGAAGATGGGTTAGAGTAGGCCCACTAAAACACAAAGCTAACATTAGAACCATATGTAGCTCCTTTCATTTTAATAACCTCTTTGCAAGTTTTGCCGTTATATTTTAAACACATAAGAACCAACAAATAAATAAATAATAGTCTTGATTGTTCTAATAAAGAATATTAATTAGCGACATGTCCATAGTCATTTGTATGTGTTCACTTGCATAATCAAAACTCCTATAAGATAAGATTAGTGGTCAAGTTAAACATCGTAGCATTCACAAGACTTACAAGTTCTATGGAAGGGATTTGTGAATTATAGGATTCACAAAATGTGGGTTTCACATAGGTGGTTATCCTCACCATGATCGAAGGCTTAAGTTTTCAATTTAAGTCACATAATCAAATTTGCAAGTAGCATGCAACAAGAAAAACCAACTTGTCAAGTTTATACATTCATTAACCAAGGTACAATATTCCATCATTTGACAGTTGAATCAAATGACAAAATAATTATTGAAAAATGGAAAGGAGCAGAAGGGGTATATTAAACATTAACAAAAAAATGACATAAGAAACTCATGTAACTCCTTTTGATTTGTTTCGTTTTTTGCCTCTTTGCTTTGAACACATAACAAGTAATAAACACATAAATTACAACCTTTTGACTACTTAAAGGAATACGAATTAACAACATGTCCACAAACATTCATGACATAAATAAATGCAGAATTAGGATATGAACAATAATTGTTAAGCACCCCAAGCTTATAGTACAAAGCATGCACAAGGTGGTTTTTTGGTCCTTGACAAAGGACTCATAAACCCCAATGCTAAAAAAAGAATAATAAGCCCCAATGTTTAAAAAATGGCTCATCAACCCCAATGCTAACGAAAGGATTCATCAACCTCGGTGTATTATGACTCATTTATTGGTCATTGAATAAGCACATGAAAAGTATTCTATGAATTTAAGGAGTAGCAAAAATCATCATTGATTACTTTAAATATTAAATCATAACAACTTATTCTTAAAACACCCCATCAACAATTGCCTTAACATTCAATATACAACAAACAGTGGTACTAAGTACCTTAAGTACTTGCCTATCATGCATCAACTATACCTTTGAGAAAGGATTCAACAATCTAAGTGCTAAAAAATTGTTATGGCATAGTTGCTAGTCATTGAATAAACACATGAAAAGTAATCCATCACTTTAAGAATGCTCAAGAGCAACACTTACTAGTTTAAGAAATAGATCATACTAACATTTTCTTAAAACATTCATGGACAATTGCAAATTAGCACTCATACATGATGAATAATGTTATTAAACACCTTAAACATTTATAAATGCATGCATTAACAAACTTTGCAAGTCCTTGAGAAATTGAATTTAAATATATTATTGTCAAAACATTAGGTAATTTATTGGATCTTCAATGAGATCATTTGCATTCAACACCTTATGTTGATGGTTTAAACACATCATGTACATTGACAAACCTTGGTGTTTAATAACAAAATATAATTACTATGCACATAAAGTAATTGTGACAAAATGTTACGCTCACCTTTGAGGTTTACATGTAATGCATGAGGTTAGATTCATACAAATTCATATGAATCCATCTTCTAATAGTGTCCTAATCCAAGGAAACATCGATTTTTTTCTCCCATTAATTTTTCAAGACGGTTGTCACTCCATCTAGTAAGCAACTTGAACATCTCTTTTGGTTGTTCATGAACCATAATGCATCATTTTAAATGTTAAAGACTATCCGCCTCTCTATTGATGTTCCTCCTATTAACACCCAAAATTATTGCAATTCTTTATGATTATTAATGGATTGTGAAAATGCATCAAAATTGTAAACAACGTCTCTCGCCATGACAAGTTTAAACTAGCATTAACCAACAAGATGAGATGCAATCCCCTCCTTCAAATTGCTCAAAATCACCCTACCTTGCTTCAAGACTAAAATGTACTCAAGGTGAGATGGCAAAAAAACCTTTGACCAATGGATACTACAAAACTTTTTCCATAACTAAATGTTGATATTTTGTCTATAGTAGTTTTTTGGCCTTATATTAAACACCCACCTTCAAATTCATTATTAGGAGAATGCACACCTTGAAATATTATAACTTCAAGTTCTTCACAAAAGTTACTTCCTTTTTTACTTTGAAATCTCTACAATGACACATTCTTTCCCTTGTGTACGTAACTTTCTTTTGTGCATATCAAGAGTGATAATCTATGTCATCATTCATCTCTTCCATTATAGTCAATTTTTCCCTTTCCCTTTCAGTAGACCCCATTATTACAAACTTCCACCTACAACAAAAGAACCTTTTTACAACCCTAAGCATCATCTTGATTTAAATGAACAGATATTTTTAAACAAACAAAACATTGCAACCAAGTTGTTTAATTAAACTTCAGAATTACAATTTTAAAAAATAGGATTTAAAGTTATGAAATGGTTTCAAACAATATACTAAACACTACACATCAATTTCATGTGCCATAGAGGAAAGTGTTCAAAAAATTTCAAACTTGGGTACTATTAAGTTTTAACCACACAAACAAGAAATGAAAAACTTATTACAAAAAGATAGTGCAAAGCCACAATACCAAATTACAAATGTTGTTGACCATAAACATTGTTGGCAAACATGACTCCTTTGGCATTGTTAGTGTGGGGTTCAAGTGGATGAAAGCAAGTTATAACCCTAAATACTCAATCAAACTTCACAAGAAAGTTGAAAAACCCAAGTTGCAAAACATGAAAATGAACATCATCATACTAGGATTCAACAAGATGTTTGAGAAAGACAAACCTTACAAACTAATCAAACTCCATAGGAAATGTTCAAGTTGCACAAACACATAATTGGGGAAAAAATCTACCTTCACAAAGGATGTTGAACCTAAACAATGTTTGCACCTCACATCATAAACATCACCATCTTGGGATTCAAATATATGAGAAAGATTAGAGATAAATGTTTAGTCAAACTCCTAAAAAAATGAAAAAAGTCAAGTTGCAAAATACATCACAAAACGTTACCTTTATAGAAGATGTCAATTCTTGACAATGGTTATTATGAACCTTCAAAAGGATCTCACAATTCAACTAGATGAAGCAAAAAGCAAATTGTGACCTTGTATGTAGATGATTTAACAAGTAGTGTATGATGTGCTCCATGAAGATGTAATGTTTTTAACAAATCTGTCATTATCTTTTCATGCATTTATAGTACGCATATAGATTGTCTCCTAGAATGTTCCTATCTCTATTTACTATCAAATTCATCATATTTACAAATTGCTTCCTACAAACTTTGAGGTGAGATTCATTAGAAAAAATTGAAATTTGATGAATCTTTCTTGTTTTAGTTTAGAATTTGTGTGCATTTCAAAGTTTCCCATACTACCTTGTTTACATGTTTATCTTCAACTTGAGCAGGACATAATTCTCATTGTTTATTCATGACACATGCATAAATTAACAACTAAATGAAATATCCATAAACAATTTATGATTTTGAAAATAAAACTATGCAATGCACATAAAAATTCATGTTCAACTTGTTTTAGATTTTCAAAGACTCAATGAAAATCAATATCTTTAAATTTGCACAAAACTTCAAGTTTATTAGAAAAAATCAGGTTATTTCTTTATTTAATTTATTGTCTTAAATTTAATTAAATGTTCACAAGATTTGTGCATTTTGCTTTGGTTGTAATTTGAAATTTTCATCTTTTTTTATTGTCATTTAATGATTAGTTGTGCAATCTTGTGTATACAACATACCCTTCTAGTTCATGTGAAATTGTTGTTACATGTACAAAAAAAAACTTCAATACAATCTTCTTCTTCAATAAAATATTCATTAACAAAACGATGTTTTCATAATAATATTGAGGTTAATAATCTTTAATATTTTCTTTGTTCAACATTCCTTGTTTCTTCTCTCCACTCGCCAAACACTAGGGGACTTAGACAATAAGAATGTGGTGTTGGGTCCTTGTAGTTTGATCGTTAGATTCATGTTTCTTCTTTTCCTTGACCATTAATTAAAGAATTTTAATCAACAAGGGGGGTGTCACATTGTGGCCTTGCCATTTACATTAAAAAGTATCTTAAAGAAAATGGAAACTCAAATATGTCACCATGCAAAAATATAACCTTCAAAAAATATGTTAAAAGAAACCAAAATCCTTCGAGATATTAGAACTTTAGAACTAATCTCAAGTTTCAACACAAGCCAAAAATCATCTTTCAAAAATCTTCATATAAAAATAGACCTAAAAATTACCTAGGGGTTAAGATCTGTTAAAATATTATATTCTATAATGAATCTAAACACAATATCCTTGCCTTGGTAGGCAAAGCCAACTTTGCAAGGCCAACAAAGTTGGGAGTTATGAGACATTTCATAATCACAAGATAAGTCACTTCATAGTGCTGACTTTTGTGAAATGATAAGGTTCATGAAAGGTTGTAGAGCTAGAGATGAAAGGTTTAGATAAGAGCCTAAACTATGACACATTATATATACCCTAATTCCCAATTTCATTGTAAAATTCCAAGGATCATGATAATCTAAACTAGTTTAGGTTCAATAGTGGTCTCGTGACAATTCCGATCTTCATCACCTTGATAATTTCGTGTGAAATTTGTTGGCTTTGCCTTTAAGGGGAACGACTATGGAATGGTGGCTATTTCATTTGGTCTATTTGACACATTGTTCAAGTTCCAACTCATCAATTCAAAGCATAAATAATTAAAAATCTAAAATAATGATGAATAATTCTCAAAATTGAAGATAAAATATGAGTAAAATATTTTGATAAAAGTAGGGGTAATATGGGATTTTGGGAATTTGGTGTTTTTCCAATGTTGGACAATTTTTAGATTAAAGATAGATAAATATAAAAAAATCAAAATTAGTGGTTGTGAAAAAATTCAAAGATTTGCCCAAAATTGATTTTTTTCCCCTTTCAAAATTTCAATAACCCATACATTGATAACTTAGATCCTTTACTTTGATCTTATTATTATTATAATTTAATAACCTAATACCATTCAATATTTATTCATCCCATCCACCTCAAAACCCCATTTATTTTCCGAAAAAAGAAAAAAGACATTCATGGGTTATATGGAAAATGTATAAAACAAAATTTTAGTGCCCAAATTTAACCTAGAATATTGCCATCGGTAGGAACAATGTGAGTGATAGTAATTCGTTTTTTTTTTGGTCATGATTGGTTTTGTGAAAACATTAATTAAAGGATGTATACAAAATGGGACAACAAGTTCAAGTTCATTAATTTTTTTGAAAAAACCCCTAAAATTTCTAATAACACTTCAAAATACCAATACAAAAGACCTTCAAAGTTTATAGAAGAAAAGCAAATACCCTATCTCCTTCCTTGTGAAACTTCACACAAAAAAATTAAAAACCCTTAAAATGACAAGAAGAAAATTGAAAATTTCATAACTTCAAAACACCAAAACAAAAGACCTTCAAAGTTTCTAGAAGAAAGGCAAATACCCTATCTTCCCCCTTTCCCCCCTTGTGAAAACTTCATACAAAAAATTTGAAGACCCCCAAAATGACAAGAAGAAAATTAAAGATTCTAGAACTTCAAAATACGAAAATAAAAAACTTGTAAAGTTCACATGAAAAAGGCACATACTTTGTTTCCTCCCTTGTGAAAACTTCACACAAATTTTTTGAAGACCCCTAAAGTGACAAGAAGAAAATTAAAGATTCTAGAATTTCAAAATACAAAAATAGAAAACTTTCAAAGTTCACATGAAAAAATGCACATGCCATGTTTCCTTGCTTGTGAAAACTTCACACAATTTTTTTTTGAAGACCCCCAAAATGACAAGAAGAAAATTTGAAAACTTTGGAACTTCAAAATAGTAAAACAAAAAAACTTTCAAAATCCATAAGAGCAAAGGGTATGAAACCAATAAACTTTTAAAGTTCACAAGAAGAAAGGCAAATACCCCCCTCTTCCCCCTTGTGAAACTTCACACAAAGTTTTTTGAAAACTCGCAAATTGACAAGAAGAAAAATTGAAGACTCCAAAACTTCAAACTAATAAAACAAAAAACATTCAAAATTCAAAAGAGCAAAGCACACACACACCCCCCCACCCCCCCC
>Ga0116229_10003901_pt1 | contig 24526 bp, 21 predicted proteins | sample S1TSphgellanicum_3_FD_87313 | JGI IMG/M metagenome (GOLD analysis project Ga0116229, IMG submission 87313) | Host-associated microbial communities from peat moss isolated from Minnesota, USA - S1T2_Fc - Sphagnum magellanicum MG | ecosystem: Host-associated > Plants > Peat moss > Unclassified...
ACCAAAAAAAAAAAAAAAAACAACCCCCTTTTGTTGTATGATTCATTTGGTATGAAGTGGGTTTGAATATTTCAAATAATCAAATCCTTTGGGTATGGAAAAAAGGACCAATCACATGTTGCAAACACGAAAAAACAAAAAGGAAAAAGTGAGCATCTTGCATACTATCATCGTTTTGTTTTGGTTAGTTTTGTTCGTCAAAAAATTTCAACCATATTCCAAAAGATGCAAGCATCTTCCATTTTAAGTAGGGCAATAGTTGAATGCCTAATTATTTCTTGAGTTTCGCCATTCACTTGTCATTCATTTCCAGCAGGATGATCATCCTATTCTTGTAAATGTAATAACACATGTTGAGACCAACACTTCCTTGTTCTAGATGGCATTATGAAATGTTCGAGCCTTATTACCCCAAGTTATTTGTTCTCAAGTCTCACCCTTTGAAAGTCTAGTGGTTTAATCCTATCCCCAGTTGCAAGCTTCTTTAACAAATCGCTTACACGAGTAGGAGTTTGCTTCGCTTCTAATAGACACTCCTTCAAATATTGTGCAAGCATGTCTCTCTCTGTTCATGTGTGGGTCCAGGGCCAAGCATTTAGTTATTAGCTTGTCTTACAACACCAACATTTTGTTTATCATTAGCCCATTTTTTTACAACACTACATACATGTTTTAGCTTCCTACAATTGCCCACCTTTCATGACGTCAATGTGGTCATACCATTGATGATTTAGGTAACCATTTGCTTTGGTGCCCTTGCAAAAATGAACGTACAATAGCCCACAACACACTTTTAAATATTGTTCCAACTATTGTTTTGGAGATTGGAACACATGTTTAGAAGGAGGTCTCCCACCTTTTCCCTCGCCACACCCAACAACAAATGGATATCCTTATCACCAAAGACAGCTTCTAAACTTTGATGGATGTTATCATTACTAACTCAATTCACATAGATATGGTGTAATGAACATCAACAACAACAACACATGTAGCAACAATGGTTGGCCAGGAAAAGACACGATCCTACATCAAACGAACATTAAATGATCACTTCATTCCCCTTGCTATTGAGATGTATGGGTGTTTTCATTTTCGTTTTGATTTGTTTTTGACCACTTGTGCTCAAACCATTATCATGTGTCATTAGTGGTCTTCTTTAGTCCCCTTGATGTTTGTTTCTCACTATCAACTTTGTGTGTTTGTAACCTTACAACATATGCAAGCCATAGCGATTTTTTAATAGGCTACTACATTTGGTTGGGGTTTTTCATCTCTTCCACACATCATAACTAATGCATCTTCATCATTAGCCGATTTATGGCAAATGGTAGCTTTTTCGTTTTAGGTCTTCTTTGTTATCATTGATCATTATTTTGTAGCCATGGGTCCTATTTATATAAGGATTTTTCCTTTTTTTTGTTGATTGTTTGCTTTCGTTTTTTCTTTGGGTTTTGTCTACTCATGTTTTCATTTGATTTATACTTTTGATGGATGGGTTCTTGTCTTTGATTTGTATATCCAAAGTTTTCCTTCCTATTTTCACTTTTTTAGGACACACCTCCCATCACCACGATCGATCTATTGCAAGTGATCGATTTTTGATATGGAGAAATATAGCCAACCTACGACAATTGATCAATTTTTGACATGGTAGTTTGAACTAACTTGACATCATGTAAATTCTCCCTTTTCATTTTTCTTATTCCTTCATACATTTTTCAAATCTTCAATGTGTTTATAAAGAAAGGGTGTGTCACATTATGGCCTTGCCATTTACATTAAAATATATATTAAAGCAAAAGAAGAATTATGGAAACTCAAATATTTCACCATGCAAAAATATAATATTCAAAAAAATCCCCTAAAAGAAACCAAAATCTTTCAAGATATTATAATATTATAATTAATTTCAAATTAACCATTGTTCCCCATTTGTTTTTAGATGGGCTTTTTGGAATGGTTTATGAACATCTTTTGAAATGTTTCATACTAAAAGACTCATCCTCAAGGTTTTCGAAATTATTCCAGGCTATTATTATTGTTGCCCATGGTGACATTGCCTAAATGTCGTAACCCTAACCTTGGGCTCATGACCAAGGCAAGGGCTTGCAAAGGTGTGACCCAAGAGTGAAGCCTGGGAGTCACATTTCATGCTCCTAGGAATGTAGGAAAATGTGAAGGAATGAACCCACACATTCTTAAGTGGGCTCCCACTTTGGGAGTTAGAATCTCGATGGATTCCCGAATCTTTAGAAGGCAATTGCAAGGGTTAAAACTCATTAGATTGAATTTTTTTTTTTATACCATTGAAAAGATCTTGAAACATAAATGTCTGAAATGAGTTCGCATGATCAATTTGGGTACTTAAAACATAAGTTATGACCAAAAGAAAGGCTAAAAGTCAAATTGCCAATTTGATTCCCAACCGCTAAAAGTTGGGAATCTCCCTGATTTCTTTGCTTGTAGATGACGTGCCACATACTGTTGGAAAGCTCTCAATGAAGACTACAACTTTACTTTAGACCTCACCTGAATCAAAGATCCACACACAAATTTATGGGCCTCCAAAGTCGCAGGAGTCCCAATTTCAAGAATTTCGAAACTCTCAACTTGAGAGTCTTGGGACAAAATGACATTTGGGTGCTAGCCCCATGGCCAAGCACAGAGAATATTATAAGGGGGAAGGTGGTCGCTTCCCCCAAGTTCAGGCTATGGTGAATCTTGCGAATCCATGTTTGCTCGTGGCTTATCCGTGCACCAAAAGTGCTCCAACTATGTACTAACCAATTTGTTGTTTAGTTTGTACAAGTCTATGTGAATAATTGACCTGCTTGTCATTTGTCCTAATCCCCATACTGGAACTCTAGTATGCCCTTCTACCCCCAAAATGCTACGAACTAGAGAACGTACTTAAATTCTTCATCCTTTCGTTTTTTTCACCTTGGACTCGTAGTCGAATCTATCAAAGAGCTTGCGAGTGCATCATTAGGTTAATGACCTTAATGTTGGGGGTTAACAAATTGTTGACAATGGCAAAATATATTAAAGGTCTTCATCTAATTGTCGTAAATGACGTGTTTCTTTGACTTATTAGTTGTTCCATTGTTTTATACTTTAGGGATTGTTTTAGGAAAAGTATCCCCCCATTAGTTTAGATTATCAACCTCTAAAGGTTGTGAAACCATCCCTTTTGGCATCAAAGCCTTCTTTGACTTACACTCTGATTGGGTTATGATGCAAATCAACGTTGAAAATGTTTTCAATAACATTTTTCAAGTTATTATTTTTAGAAAGCTTCAAGAACTTTGAGACCTTTGGTGAACATTGTCCCCTTCATCATGTTATTTTATAGTGTTCATTATTCTCTTTAGTACTAACATGGGCAACATGAGGAAAGGTTCATTGTTATTGAATTTTTTTTGGCATGAAGTGAGGTGACCCCCTAGGAGGTCATTTATTTACTTTGGCCCATTATTTATTATTCCTAGAAACCATTACATGAGCCCCCAGCTATGTCTTTCCATCTTAGCAAATGATACACACATTGTGGGAAAAATTATCCCTACCTTTGACCACCTTTTGACCCGATTAGCCATAGTTGGGCTTAAGGTCAAGGTGTCAAAATGTAAACTTTGGAGTCCATCACAGATCTTTTTAAGCATAGAAACTCCTTAGGGTTGCACTTTGGTCACAAATTGGTTTACACATTTTATGTGTGCTAGTGTGTTCTTAAGACTTTATCACACATTTTTGGATGAGGTTTTATCTTAAGATGTGACGCATATCAATGATCTTCCTCTCTTAGGAGATGCATAGGTTGCATTAGGCATTTTGTTCTCATGTGTTAATTGTTGACTTTTTAATCTCACTTGGACAATACTTCATTTTTTTTTCCTATTTCTTTTGACGAGTTTCAACAAGAAAGTTATGCAAGTATGTGTGCAAGTATGTGGGAACATTATGGGTCCAAGGTCTTGGGAGTCTATTCAAGGCCCCTTAATTAGGCATCAAGCCCAATTACCAATCTCTTTTGGTGGTATAGACCTTTTATCTAGATGGAGGTTTGTGCCCCATTTGTTTTTATAGGGAATTAGGCTTTGGTGGTTTTGTATTTGTGTTATAAGTTTCCTATTTTCAATAGATTCATTTTGGAGGAATATGTTTCTCATGTTGAAGAAGGCCCACACTTTTTTCAATCATGCTTTTGTGCAGTTTGGGATAGCCTTCCTCCCATAGTTTAAAAGATGCACCCTTCTTTTGAGAGTTTGGCAGTTATCAGCACCCTAGGTGTAGAAGCATCTTTGATGGAAATCCATCACAACACATCTTTTAGGTCTATATTGGAAGATGATTTCATGTCCTCAACATTTAGAACCCACATTCGCTTTTGTTTGAGTAAGAGGGCAGGGCTATGGTTGATTATTAGGTCATCTATTCATTTGTTCTTCATCACACATTATACTTTCACCTTAACATTGCATTTTCAACTCGATATGACTCAGCCTTCAACATTTAGTCTTCTCATGTGTGAGTGTGGACATGGGTTAAACACATTTGGCACACATCTAGCATGTTGTCCATTTGAAGGTGAATGAATAACCACACATGATGTCATTAGAAACGTCATGTATGCTTCACTCGAAAAAGTGAGCAAGTTATATATGTACTACTATGGAAAGAATGGTGGTATGCCCTTACATCAAAAGTTTCATTACTAACCAATCTTCACATGACTTGAGAAGACCAAATATTTATTGCCGATGTGGTGGTTATTGACCTAACATGAAAAACAATGGTTGTGAATGTTATGAGTCAACCAACATGTGCAGTTGTGAAATTTAATGCCATTGCTAAAATTTGCAAGTATAGAGGGTTTCATGAGGGCGCCACTTTATTTCGATGACCACGGAGGTGCACAACACACGCAAACATGATATGGATTGTTTCATCAAGGAATGCACTTATTTTTTTCATGATAGATAATTGAAAGATAATTTGTCCTTGTCTTTTTGCATTCAATTTTTCAAGCAACATGTTAGTATTGCTTTTCATTGTCTTTGGCCTTTGTTATAGAAAGGAAAATTGCATTGGTGAGAGATGCTTGTTCTAAACCTCCTATTATTGTTAGATTTAACAATTTGCATGTCGACGACATTAAAAGGCTTGTGGGTGAGATAACTTCCTACCACAAGAAGGACTAGCTCTTTCCCTTCTCTTCCTACGAATTGCATGTCTTTTAGCCTTTCTTTGGCCTTCACTTTTGTCTTCCATGTGATGGTTCTAATTAGCTCTCTCCCTTTTCTAGTTCATGCAGGTTGAACATTTTTTGGTCTTTCTTTGGCCTTCCCTTTTGTCTTCCATGTAATGGTTCTAACCATCAATTTTTATTGGATTTTGTTGTTATTTACCTATCTCAAGTTTCAACACAAGCCAAAATACCATCTTTCAAAAATCCTCATATAAAAATAGAGCTATTATCTAGGGGCCAAAATCCATTAAGCTAATATACTCTATAATAAATTTCAACACAATATCCTTGCATTGGTAGCCAAGGCCAATAAAGTTTTGCAGGGTTGCATCATATCCATCAAGCAGATTGTCCTCCGCTACTAGACTCAGTAGTGCTGCTTCTAATTATGAAGTTGCACAATTTGAAGTTTTTATAAATGAGAGTTTTTTTTCGCACTCTTTGTTGGAGAGAGAAAGAAAGTTTGCTGCAAAGTGTATCCAACAAAAGATTGGAGCAAAAACACACACAATAAAATACACAAGTCCTGCACTGGGGGGATGATATGAGGAAGTCTGATACTTTGCAATATGGACACGGATGCACTTCACAAAAATCACATCAATTGAAACAACTGAGTTTTGCAGACAAAACAACTCCACAATGTAACACTTTAAACATTCGCATCCATTATTATGTCAATTCCAACTGAAACCAAAACACACGAAAGAAAGAAAGAATGAAAGAATGAATGAATGTGGTCACAACACATGACTAAGGTTGAGAACCTCAAATTGCAAACTCTCAAACCCTAAACCCCCCAAAACTCTCAAACTAGTTTTTTTGCCAATTTTGGTGGTAAACTGAGTTTGATCCCCTCTTTCCTCTGTCCTGAGCACCTCCACCCTTAAACCCTAAACCCCATCATCATGATCATGAACAGTGGGTGCTAAATTACTCACTGGTTAGTTTAGTAGCTAGGAATTACTCACTCTCCAGGGACTTCATCAGCTCTGGAATAGCAATTGTGGGTGTTAGAGATAAGTATATAATCATAACAACATCTGCTCTGAATTTTTGGCAAACCAATTTTTTGGTATACAAAAATCTGCATCATGAGTTTCCATCACAAATTTTCCAGAAAGCAAATGAGAGGATGATGATGATGACTCGGGTGTTGTGATGTTAAAGAAGAAATGTGAGGATCCAAATCATAAAGGAAAGGATTCAGGAAATGAAAAATTCAAGCCCCAAGCACACCATCTCCATGAAGATGAAATGTGGCTACCAGGCTCTGATACCATGTTGACGATTGACAGCAAAACAATGAGAGAATAGAGATGAGAAAAACACAGATTTACCATGAGCTCTCCACCCAACCTTAGGAAGTTCTTCACCAAAAAGCAAGTTTGGAGATTTGTTGCTTTGAAGAAGCTCTGGTCAAGCTCTGGTCAAATTGAAGAATAAGAGAAGAAGAAAAAAATGGGGAGGAGGTGGGGAAGAAGCAGAGTAGTTGAGCTTTTCTCAGATTCTAGAATTGAATGGAGAGTTTGGGTTTCCACCAAAAACAAAGCTCTTTGAGGATTTGTTGCTTTGAAGACGAAGCTCCTCTGGTGAAGTTCTGGTGAAATTGAAGAAGAGAAGAAGAAGAAGAAGAAGGGAAGAGGGGAGAAGAGGCTCCTGAGGTTTTTTCTCAGATTCTAGAATATTTCTGAGCTCCATATTTGAAGAAGCATTTCAAGCTCCCCCTGAAGAAGAAAACTACTTCAAGCTTCACTTCCAGATTCATAGCAAGTTCTCCTCCCCCTATAATTTCTCTTCCAACCCTAATGCTAGCTTGCTTGCTTGCTTGCTTGCAACAGAGACTGGTTTTACACCAACGTGAAGTTGTTCAAGAAGGAGAATGTTGAAGGTACAAAAGCTCCAAAGAATTTAGTAGACTGATGGGTTTTGTATTTGGTTGCAGGTTCTCTACTGAGGAATCCTCGAAAGAAAACTCCACATCAGCTCCAGCACAATGAGCAGAAATGGAGCAAAAATGGGGGAGGAGGAGGAGGAGGATGGGCCCGACCTGCTTGCTTGCTTGCTTGCTTTCGGAGTTATGTGTAGATGATGATGATCGTCATCATCGTGCCTCAAGAGTGGAAGAGCACCAGCAGAAGAAGAAGAACCCCAAAGGATTGCTGCTATTGCTGCTACAAGCACATATATACATACATACATACATTGCTGTGTTTTGCAGTAGCCGCATTATTCTCCTGATCAGGAGCATCAAAAGGCACGAGACAGAAGACAATAATCATCGAACAATTCAAGAAACCACAAACAATAGCAGAAAAGGATACACGGCTGTTGTTTGGATGTTGTAGAATTGAAAGAAAGAGAACCCAGGTCCAGAATCATATTCATCATCAATGATCATCAGGAGGGAATGAATGGGTGTTGGGGTCTTTCTTTCTTTCTTTCTACTGCAAGGAAGGACGGACGACAAAAGTGGATAGCTGTTGAGAATCATCATCAGCATCATCATCATTTCTTGAGCCAGCCAGCCAGCCACTTGCCTGCCAGATTCTTCATCATCATGAATCACGAATCATCGTCCAGGCACCACACTCAGTTCCTTTTTGAATTTGAAACATCAGGAATTATGATCCAAGATTCTGCGGGTTTTGGGTGGGAAAATAAGCGAAGGCAGTGGATTTGTATGCGTGTGTCCGTGTGGGCCCAGTTTCATCATTTCTGAGTTCTTGTTGTTTTCTTGCATTCGGTGTTGTGTTTTTTGGATCATCGTCAAGTCTTTGTTTTTTGTTTTGTTTTTTTCCTTTTGAAGTTTCTTGTGGGGTTTTTCCGAGCTTGTCGTCTAGTCTTGGGTTCTTTCCTTCTTCTTCTTCTTGCGCTCTGGGGTTTCTCCTACCCATCTCTTCTCCTTCAATCTCTCGTGGGTCTGCCCATTCAGCTTCCAAATCGTTCTGAATTCTGAGAAACGGCTGTGAATCTCTTCTCTGTGTCTCTCTTCTGTGTTGCCGAGCTCGCAAGCTCGCGACCTCGAGGTGGGTTCTAGGGTTGACCTAATTCGGCAGCTGGGTAGAGAGGAGACGGAGATCAAAGGCTCCGCGAAACTCTCCTCCATGAACTCCAAACTACTGTACATCTTCGACTCCAGATCTGAGAAGGTGCTGCACCAGCACCAGCAATTGTTGATTAGGGTTTGAGCAAAATCTTGGATTCCCGAAAGAAGAGTGGTGGCATCTGAAGAAGACGATGGAGCTCACTTCTCACATTCCAGTTCTCAACTGTCTGAACCACTAAGAAGAGGTCCGCAGGTGTGTCTAGCAGAGGAGAGCGAGCTTCTTCACAAGACCCATCTTTTGGAGGGAAGATAGCTTCTTGGGTGACTCCTGTACTTCCTCCTCTTCAATCAGCAAGCAAGAAAGCAAGCAATCCATCCATCTCTGCTTCTTCCTTCCAAACCCTAAAATCATTCTTCAAGACTGAGATTAGTGGACCCTGGGAGGAGACATCAATTCCCAGAGAACAACAACAACGACTGAAAGCAAAGCTTCATGGTCCAGATGAAGAACATGAAGGGGCAACAAACAAGTTCTTGGAGCAAATGTTGAGCTCCTCCTTGCAATGGCTGAAACTCATTTCATGAAGAAGAAGAGATCATGTGGTTCAAGCTTGCCAATCTTCTGTCTTGAGGAGGAGGATGAGAAGAAGAGCTGCTGAAAGTTCATGAAGAAGAGATCAGGGTTCAGGAAGCTGCAAGCTCTCAGGAGTAAGAGGATGATGCATTGCAATCTCTCAGAAGGGTTGCTGCTGAAAGTTCAGGAAGAACAAGTTAGGGTTTGGGAGCTCTAAGCTCTCTCAAGGCAGTAAGAGACACAGAGGATGCATTGCAGCAGTGTGGGGAAGAGAGGATCTGTCTGTCTTGTAGAGATGAATGACAAAGGAAGGCTTCTCAACAATGGAAATGGTTTTGGAGTTTGCTGAGCTTAATCTCTTGTGAAGCTCCAGAAATGGTTTGCAGCTTTACTGTGTAGTAGTAGGAAGAGCAGTTCTTCTTGGTTTTTGAGTCCAAGTCTTGAAGAAGAGAGTGTTCCATTCTTGGTTTTCTGCTCTGAGTTTTGAGGAAGAGAGTGTTTCTTCTTGGTTTTCTGTTCCATGTTTTGATTGAGAGAGAGATCCTGTCTTCTCAGTTTTTGGGCCTGAGTTTTGAGGAAGAGAGTTGCTTCTTCACAGTTTTCTATTCTGAGTTTTGATTGAGAAAAAGAGTATTGACAAAGGGAAGCGGCAACCCAACAAACAAACATGGAGTTTTGTTGCGCTTTGCTCTCATAATCAAGTTTGTGAGGTCAGTGTTGCGGCACAATTAAAGGGGAGCTTTGAAGCAGGATTCAGAAATAGCATTCTGTATACAGCAGATTTGCAGAGCTTCTTCAAGGCAACAACAATGTACAGGCCATTGAATTCGGAATCACCTCCAGGTGAGTCTCCTCCAAAAACAACAGCAGCAGCATGGGGAGTGGAGAGAGCAGAGGCAAGGAGAAATGCAGCATCAAACCGCGCAAGAAGGAACATCAAGGTGAAAGTGGTGGATTTATACAACTTCAATCTCGAAGTCTCTAGAGAAGATGCAGTGACAATCAACCAGGTATTGGAGAGAGTGAAAGAGCAGGGACGGGTGTGGTGGGCAATGGAAGCCAAGAATGGTGCCGGCTGGTATCTACAACCTGAAATCTCTTCACAGGCAGATACTACGAATCGTGTGTCATCGCTTTCCTTATCAACGATAACAGGTTCAATGCAGCTCAAGAAGCTGATCAGAAAGGGAATTCCTCCATCTCTTCGTCCTCGGGTGTGGATGGCTGTTTCAGGAGCCACCAAAAAGCAGTCAACGGTTCCAGAAAGCTACTATCAAGACCTAACACAAGCAGTGAATGGGCGTGAAACACCTGCTACCCGCCAAATTGATCATGTAAGGCCAGTCAGTCATTCCTCTGTCTTTTGAGCACCATGGATCATTTCTTCCTATACATTCTTTTTTGCAGCAATCTGTTTTTCATTTCTTTGCAACAATTCTCAGAATTGCAAAATTCTCTTGAAGCATTCAGTTTGTCAATGTGCAGGACTTGGGGCGTACCTTTCCAATGCATCCATGGATTGATTCAGCTGATGGTCGAGCAGCATTACGGCGACTTCTTGTGGCATATTCTTTTCGTGACTCCCGAGTTGGGTACTGTCAAGTAAGCCCCCCCTCCACACACACACACCACCATGCTTTGTCTCTGACACTGGAAATTCTAATTGCAAAATGATCTGAATGAGAAGGACCAATTTGGGTCTTAAGGTTCTGGACTTGGTTATCAACATGGAAAGAAGGATTAGGTTATGATCAAATACACAGATCTCCTTTTGTCCAATCCAGTGCTCAGATGATTCATTGATTGGAGCTCCAATAATGCACAGGGAGCAGCAGCCCAATCAGCAGACCATTTTTTGACCTATGGATTTTGTGAACAAAGAAGCAATTTCAGGGATGAAATTGGAGAATGTAGTGTTTAGCATTGTTTTTCAAGCTTGGAAGGATTGTGGTTTTGTTGTTGAGAAAATAAGAATTTGTGAACTTGTATGATTGGTTTCTTTGCTGGTCTGTGACCTAGCTAATAGTTTTTGTAAGGGAATTTGTTGTGTGACTCCAGGGGATGAATTTTGTAGCAGCAATGTTGCTGCTGGTAATGAAAACAGAACAAGATGCGTTTTGGATGCTGGCAGTACTGCTGGAGAATGTGCTCTTCAATGACTGTTATTCAGAGAATCTGTATGGTTGTCATGTTGAGCAACGTGTTTTCAAAGACATGTTCAAGAAAAAGTTTCCAAGGTAGTTAGTTACATTTCATTCTTTTTTCTGTTCAATTCCTCCCAATCTGTGAATACTTCTCCAATGCTGCATCTTCTTCTTCTATACTAAATCTCCCATTTTCCAAGTCTTTGCTCTTCTTTTTGAGCTGCAAACTCTTCACTCCAGCAGTATGCAATTTGTCAGAAAGAGCTTGGAAGTCCACCAGAGTGTATAATGTGCTTTTGGGTTTTTGTCCGTTTTGTAGGTTGGCAGCTCATTTGGACAAAATTGAGTTTGACGTATCTCTTGTGACAACAGAGTGGTTTCTTTGCTTGTTTGCCAAGAGCCTCCCATCAGAGGTACAACACCTATGAGAAGAAATATATATTTGGAAAATTGGTATTCAACTCTAAGCACAAGGTGCAAGTTAGGTACCTTCTTGGTGTTTGGTTTTGTCTCATATATTTCAGATTCCTGAGAACTGAATTGAATTGAATCCTGCAACCTCTCTCTCTCTCTCTTCCAAGTGTGCTCCTGATTAGCTAGGGTGACCTGTTGGAGCATTGGGTTTTTATATGAGTTAGCTGCAGTGCATTTGTTGCTGTGATAGTACTCATATATTCCTTGTTGGACTGGCGCACAGACAACAATGCGAGTATGGGACGTAATGTTCAATGAAGGTGCCAACACCTTGTGTGTTGTCGCCTTGGCAATTTTCAAGGTGAGATAATAGTGGTTTGTATAACTCCTTCACCAATGCAGCTTCCATTTTCAGCTTTGTTTTGTAAGATTTTATACATGATGATGCAAGGTGATACCAGGTGTAAGTCCATATTCCAAGATCCAAAATCAAAGTAGTAGTTCACTGTCTTGTTGGCTCTGTGCCTGCTTGTGCTTATCAAGCAGATGAAAGAAGAGGAGTTGATCAGAACTAAGCATGTAGGGGAGGTCATGAAGGTTCTCCATGACGCAACTGACCATGCATATAATCCTGATGAGCTTCTTACGGTACCTCTTTTCTTTTCTTGCTTCCATTTCAAGAGACTCTTGGGTGCCAACACATACCCAGTTGTGAAACTACATTGAAAGCTTTCTCTCTTCCTTCCTTCCTTAAGGATTTTGTTGTTTCTGGGACTACTCATCTGCTTGAGAATCTGATGAGTTGAGAGATCCAGAAACTTCTACCTGATGGGTATTGGTTTGATACCAGTTCTGCAAAATTGGCGTTGAATTTCTGGGACCAGGTTGCATTTGACAAAGTGAAAGTGATGTCATCACAAACCATAAGCAAGCAGCGCAAAAAGGAGCAGCTAGAGGTCATGGCAGAACTTGAGCGCAGAGTGCAGCGTCTGAACTCTGGTGATCAGGACTCTGGTTCTTCTGGCTCCCAAAAGGTCATGTCAGCTCACTAAAATGCCATGAATTCAAAATTTCCCCAAGTTTTCTTCTTCTAGTTCAGCTTTTCTAATCTTCTTGTAAGAGGGGAAATCAGATATCCATCCATCCACAGTTGGTGTCTCTCAAAGGAGGCATGTAATTCTAAGGTAAAAAAAGGTTATGATGAGCTCTTTTCAAAACTGAAAGAGTCCATATTTGTGCAACCCGTGATTCTGTCTAGATTTTCCATACCTACTTGTGATAATAGCTAGATTTCACCCAAGTGTTGTGCTAGCAGCGGGCATTGAAAAAAATTACCATTGAGACACTAACCCTCAAGCTGTTGCAGAGTCTGCATTTAGACAAATGAAGACAAGTGATGAACCCTTGAAAGTTGATGTAAGCCTAAACAAAGTCTGCACTTTCAGACACTAACTGTACACCCTTGCATAGTCTGCTTTTGGACAAAAGAGAAATACAGTCCTTAAGAGACATGCACTCACCGTTGTGTTTGTGCACATACCATAACAATATGATCTGTGCCTTTCTCTTCCATTGAAGTCGAAATGTCATGAGCTTTATCCATGAGCCAAGCTTCACCTCATTTTGGTGCTTATGAAATCAAATGTCAAAGACATTTGCCAATTGTTACTTGCAATAACCATATTCCATGTTTTGCAAGGATTTGAGGAAATGCTTTTTTTGTTTTTTGAAAGCCCCACCCAAATAGCAAATCAAGCTTTTATGGCATCCCACACAAGAGGTCTTGTGAAACCATTGATCAAATGCCATAAACGAGCCTTGACCCTTTTGAATTTAATGATAGATCTATGTGCTAAGGTAATTTGATTTGTTTTGTTTGTTGCATTGAGGTTTCCCAAACCATGGTGCTTCTTGTCATGCTCTTGGTACCGTTGGAAAGTTGAGTACTAGTGCATTGAGTTGGGTTTGTAATGTTTCGACTTACAATGTAGGATTAAATGTTAAATTTTTGTCGACTAATCGATAGGCCTTAATAATGACTCATTAGGGTTATGGAAAACATGGATTAATAGGCAATTAACAACAGAAGCAATGATTAAGTTGTGATTAGCAATGGAAGCATGGAATTGCAAAGATTTATTAATGGGTAAACATGTAAAGGATTAATTCATAAACAATAGAGGGAACCAATATGGTCTATGCATCTTTTACTATGACTAGTCCCTTGCTTTTAGATTGAAACTTTTAAACATGTGGTGTCAAGTTACCATGAACCTAGAAAATGATCTTGCGCATGCAATTAATTTGTTGTGAAAAACTTCGGATTCTTGGAATCCAATAATTTGGAAAGATTGTGGAGCTTTCTTGTAGCTTGAACCAAGCTTGTTATAGGTACCTAGAGCTTCCTTCTTTTGCTCAAAAAAGTTTTGACTATGTTTGCATGTTCTTTTGTTGTTTTCTTCTTGCTTTGCATTATGTTTCTTCTAGCTCTAATGTTATTATGTCCATAGTTGTCAATAGTAATTGGTTATTTGGTTGTGCACTAACAATTTTTACAATCAACCCACACTTTGAAGATCCATAACAAAACTTGTAACTTTTACTAGTGTTAGAGAGCGTGTGCATTTTGGACTACTTGGAAAGGTTGAACGTTGACTTAGAAAATATTAACACCAACAAAATCTAATTGTGTAACAAGTATCAAGTCTTGTTAATGAAAAGGAATTGTGCAAAACAATAAGAGGACTTTTACACATTTTTCAACATTTAACAAACACCTATTTATGAGCAAAATGTTGATAACCCATCCAAATTTCTAGTCTTAATGAAGTCTTGTTCACATCACAAGCACACACAAACAACCCCTTCCCACATATGAATATTTAAATCAAGACCACAATCACACATATTTGGACGCCCAAACAAAGGATCATTGTCTATTTTCCTTTTGTAAACATAAGGATCACAAGTACACAATCCCAAATAGTTACAATGAAGTAATGAAGCATAATTCTCGACACAAACATCATTAATTTAAACTTCAAAAACATTCAAAAACACTTCAACACAAAAGAACTAAACACCAAAAATCATATTTATGTCCCCATGTAAATTTTCCTTTCCCTCTCAAACACCATGCCCAACCCTCATGATTTCCTCAATGACCCAAAACTATACTAAAACCATGATAAAGCTTATTCTATCATTACCTTTCAACCTTTTGCCACCGTTATTCCTAGAATACATTGCAAAACAATTGCAAGAATTGCACAATGAAAACCTTACACCACCTACATTGTTTTACATTGCTCCTCCTATATGCATTCCAACCATTGTTACTTAACAAGGAATCATGAAAATTTTGATTATTCCCTTTAAAAGATTTCTATTAATCTTCAAAACTCTTTCATATATTTGTTAGATAACACCATTGCATCACAATTCAAACATAACAACACTATTCACAAATAAATGAGCATCATCCCACACTTTGCAAGAAATTAACAAATAAAAACACAACAAAACACGAAAACTTTCACGCCACCACATGCCTTGTTATGCCACCATCATTCCATCATCACACTGTTAACACTTGATTAGCAAGAGGAGAGAATCAAAATAGATGAAAGGTAGAAACGAAAAAGTCTTTTTGGCACTCCACAAATTAACATTTCAAACTCATTTGCATGAAAGTGCTAGCATGCCACATTGGCAACACACACATCCCATTTCACATATGACTCATTTTCAAATTACAAAAGGTTTGTTAATAAAGCTTGTAATGTCTTGAAGACTACAACTATAGCATGTTAAATATTGTTAAAGAATAATCTTGAAACATTATGTGTTGTGACATACATTTTGTTAGCATGTGAAAAGAATGTGCAAAAGAAGTTAATATTGTGAAATGATACACTAAAGGTTGAGAAAATATACACACTTGGAAATGTAACAAAAACACATAAATTTGGTCCTTTAAACTCAATAATAATACACCCCAACCACTCATCCCCTTTTTAAAAAATGAGTTAATGCTTGTAATTTTTTGTGTTTGGGAATAAAGGGGTATACATCATTTTTTATCATAATCCCAAATTGTCCAAGCTTTTTGTCTACCCCAAAAAGGATGGAATTTTTATTTTTTTAAAGACTTCTTTTGGATGGCCAATTTTGATTGTCCACTACTCATTCATTTCAACTCATTTTTTAAACATTTTTTCCTCCACATGACTCATATGCATGCCTTCCATCTACCACCCAAATTTTATAGTAAATGGAATTCAACATCTCAAGACCCAAGTCTCTAAAAATATTACAATTTTGAAAGCTACTTGAAACTAGAAAATCTCAATAGCAACAATTTTCCATTTTTCATCCAAAACATTTTTAAAATTGAAACATTTTGCTCGAAGTCATTTATAACTTTCCCAAGTTTGATTTTCAAAATTTTGATGTTTTGCATGACTTGTAGACATCTTTGTGGGGCTTGGTCCATTTTTGGGATTGAAGTTGTTTTGGTCAATTGTTGATAAAGGGTAAAGGTTATGGAATGCATGGATTAAAATGGTATTAACAAGATAAACATGTAGTTGCAAAGATTAATTAGTGGGGAAACATGTAAGGGATTAGGGTTATGGGAAACATAGATTAACATTGGATTAGCTTGAAAAGCATAGATAATCCATGGGATTAACGAGGGAAACATGATTAACGTGGGATTATCATGGGAAGTATGGAGTTGCAAAGATTGATTAATGCAAAAGCATGTGTGGGATTAAGGTTAAATGTGGAAACATTAACATGGGAACTATATGTTAAGATAGGTATTTGTTTTGTTTGTGATCACAATTTAGCCTCCTAAATTATAGGGTGCTTCATAGTATTTTCAATATTATTGAAACCAACCTTGAAAATGTGATGTGCCCAATGGTTGTTTCATAATTTTCAAACCAAACAAATAATTTATTAAAAAAATTGGAATGATTTTTTTCATATAAAATTAAATAAAATTTACAAAATTGGTTCAACCAATCAATACATGTTCATTGTATTTGCCTTTTTATTTGGCCTTTCACATTCCAAACCTTAAAACTTGGGGCCAATGACACTTGACTTCAAACTTGGGCCAATAAGGGGTCATGTGTACACTTGCTTCACATTTTGACCAATAACATTTGAGTTATTTCAACCAATCAATGCCTTTTCATCATATTTCCCTATTGTTTTACCCTTTCACATCACATGGGGAAATGTATGAAAAAATTCCACATCGACCATCCTATTTGACCTCACATATTATCACCTTTCACATGAATCATGATTTTTCGAGCCTTGAAAATGATCATACTTGAGTCAACATTTAGACTTACAATGCAATAATTACAAAATATTGAACAATTTTGTTAAAGAACATTCAATAAAATCAAAACTAAATTTTGTGAGGAAATTAGGGTACATTATCAATGAGTTCACAATTGGGCCAACAACACAAGCCACACTAATGACATTGAATGGAAAGTTGTCAAATCTTGTAATTTTGTTCAAGGTGCACCATAATATGTTCTATAAACCTTTTATGCAATTTGTTTTGTATTTTCATGATGTAGTTCAATATTGCATTTAATTGGTTGCGAGTGATTGCAAGGTATGGTGGTTCACTTTTGGTGTCACAATGATGATTTTTTAAAAAGTACATTTCTTTTAAATGTCTATGGAAAAGAATATAATCTTTGATCTATTAATTGAAAATAGTGTTAAATTATTAACTTCATCAACTACATTTGGGGAGTTTTTTTGTGTAAAAAATGTATTCACTTTTAATGATGGACTTTTGAAGTTAAAAAACATGGACTAGTTGTTTAACTAAAATGTTAGAAAGTTGAGGCATTGATATTTATTTTCATTGCATAGGATTTATAGTAACAAATATGTGTTATATGATGAATTAACAAACTCATATATGGAAGCCAACCTTTGAAAGCCTTATTGAAAAATTTAGCAATGGACTTTTAAGTGGTCAAAATTGGACCTTGTTTTCATAAGTCCCATTGAAATGAAATTTTTATTTATTTTCCAAAAAACTTGTGCCTAAACTACATGCTTTAAAAAATAATTAGTTGGGCTTTTGTTCATGTGGACTTTATGGGTTTCTCTTTTAGCACATCCAAATTGCATCAAACACAAAAAATGACATTAACATATCACATATTTTAATGTAGTTTTTGACTTAGATTTGGAAGGATTCATAGATGGATGAACATTTAATAATCAATCATTATAATAATATTATTTTAGATTGTAACAACCATTTTCATTTTGGTGAAACCATGAATCAATGAGTTAATATGTTTATTTTGTTTCAAAGGATTGTAGTCCTTTTGCTCAAAAGAAATTTCACAAAAAGGGATTTTTACCAAAATATTTTTTTAATTATTATTTTTTCTTACTATAATTTATTCAACATATCACACGTTCTTTGTTAATCATTTTTGAACAAACATGATTTTCTAAAAATGTAAGATTTTACACTACATTTATTCATTTTGTCTTGAAAAATGATCACAATTTCAAATCATGCCAAAACATGTTAACTATTTTAAGGTTTAGTCATTTGTATTATAAGATACAAATTTGTTTTAAACACCATTTACATTAGATCACATTCAAATGTCATAAAGGACTCATGAACATCAAATATACCCAAATTTTCAATTTTTTGAAAAAATATCAAATTATAGATTCTTTATATTTTGAATACTTTTTGTGTGTGTATAATAGTCCCTAATTATTACAAAAAAATTCAACATAAATTTTTTTGTATATTATGAAAATAAAGAGCCCATTTGTAAAACTAGTAATGTTTGATGAAACACTTGCTGAACTTTAAAAGGTCCTTCGCTCAAATCAAAATTCAAAATCAAAAGATCCAATGGTTCAATTTAGATTTCTCAGCATTCATATTAGTCATAAATCATAACTTGCCATAATTAACATGTCATTAAAGTGGCACCACATAGGCATACAATTTTGAACATGATTTGGCTCGTTGTTTTGTGACTTTACCCATTTGGACACTTTTATAACCTCCTATAGGACTTGTATGAACATTGCAACTACCAAAAATGAACCACCATACCATGCATTTATCCTTGCCTTTTATGTGACTTGAGATCCAAGCAACCAAATTTGATATACTTTGAGAGATCAATAATGGTTAAACCTCTAGATATCAACTCATGATTTCTTTAGGTGCCCAAGAAAGGTAGGATTCAACATAATTTCATTTGCTCAGCTTTATACCCAATTCATACATAAATGATTCACCCTTGGAATGTTGTACATAAAACTCACCAAGATTTGAAAATCAAAGATGGAATAGAAAAATGGGGATTCCCAAGTTCCCTCATTAGATCATTGGGCTTTCTTATCATGAAGGCACAAGTGGTTGGAACTTCCATATCTATATTATATTTGGGACTTCAATCAAAGCTTGGTGTTCTAGACAAAAGGGTTAACCTCATATACTTCATGTTCCATGTTCACAAATGAAATGAGTACATACTCATCTTAGACCATCCTTAGCATTGCTGAAAGGTCATTGATGTGAAGGTATATCAATTGGTCCATGATGCTTTTCCTAAGTATTAGGAGAACTAGACTTTCTACCAACATCAAATCTACTATGATTAAACCATAATTCTAACTCCAAGAAAAACAATTCAGAAATGAAAGCCAATAATCAAATCAAAGTTTACTCAACTCCGAGCCCAGAATCTAAGGAAATTCAACGAATAGTAATATGTACCCCTCCGAGCAATCAAACCATGGAAGCATCTATATGGACCATTCCCTTTGTAGTTTCTTCGCCCATAGAATTCAAGGAAACAAAGAATCCATGTACTACTAGAATATGAGAGATCATCTGCATGGCTACCTGACTCATGTTCTGTAGACCCAAAATCTAGTGTTCCGGGAAAATTGCATGGCTCTGGAGAATTGAAAGGAATTGTGTGAGTTGTACAAGCCAATTCAAAAGTTCACTAAACTTCACAACAGGAGCAACACAATCGTAGTCTTCTAAGTGCATCCGGGTCATTAATCCATGTGTGAGAGGTGACAAGCGGGGGGGATGCTCAATGCAAACCCATAAGAGTGCCATGAAACTATTGGGTGTAAACAAGCATCCACAATTTTTCCACAAATGGGTTTCAAGCTTCAATACACACACATAACACGGACAAAAACATTGGGCAGAATCCTCTACACCTGGTCAACTTTCAAGCTCTTATATTTTAAAGACTCTTTTAAGCCTCAGAAAATTAAGATTCTGGGAGGGTATATAACAGCATCAATCATGCTGTACCATGGAACTTTCTGCCGGCTTCCACTGCTTCCCTGCAAGGAGCACATACCCAGTCATAAGAAACACAGAGGCAAGAACACATATTATGAACAGTTTTTACACACAGTAAGCCATCATCAGGTTTGCCTCTCATTGATTGGTTCTTCCCCAATAGATTGTGAATTCAGAAACTTCCGACAAGTAGAGGAAAGTAGTTTGTGTGGCTTACTTGAACGCATCCACCAACTCCTTGTTTTCAGGATTAAGGGTCACACCAGTGTAAAATGCATCTGCTGCCTCATCAAACCGCTGTAGCAAACAAAAATTTGTGAATACAAGGCTCCAGAATCACGCACGCAGGAATGTATAAGTATGGATTTGATCACTTCATTTACAAACCCACATCACATATGTTCTCTGGTGCTGAAGGATGACAAGACCCAAATTTCATAGACAAGTTGTAATGGGAATGAACCCAAGAAAGAGTATCGGAAGGACCTGAAGAAGGCGAAGTGCTGCACCTTCACGGTAGCAAGCTTTGGACCATTTAGGGTCCAATCTCCGGGCTTCCCTGGCATCAGTCAAGGCTTGTTCTGCTTGCCCTAAACGTATCCAACACAAACTTCGATTGGCCAAAATTGTTGCATTTGTTGGGTCCATGTCAATTGCCTGCAATAACATTGCATGTCACACACCTCCTTTGTCAGAACCATTACACATCAGACTCAAATCCCATACTTACTGCAGAAAGAACATGCAGCATTCATTACAAACTTTCTCTGTTGGGAAACAAAAGATTATGAGAGACCTGTGTGTATGCATCAACTGCAAGCATGTAATCTTTCTTCTTGAAAGCCTCATCGCCTCTGGCCTTAGATTCCAGTGCTGCTTGCTTCTTTTCAGGTGCAATCTGTATGGCATACGAAGACATGCAACAGACACTGTTTCATCAGGAATAGGACAAGCATATATTATTGCAAGGCACAATATATTCTTCAAAGGTGAACACTGTGTTCAAGCTTTCATATCAAAGTACATGTAGAGGAACCTGGCATATACCTCAGCTGGTAATGGCTTCTCTTCCTTGACTTTCTCACGCGCCTCCTTCAACCCCTGATATGATGCCTGCAACAGATCAATTACAGAAGAAAATCCACATCACTCTCACATGAAGACATCCTTGAAATGTCTTACATCTACAAGATTGTGGCACTCCACAAATAACCATGAATGTGTTGTTAAATACCTCTTCTTGAGCAGCCAAACGGTCTGCATGTGCCAAAAGTCCATCAACAGTCCAGTCAGCTACAGATGGGTCTGGTGTTGAAAGTGGCAACAGCCGCTCCACTACTGCCCGAAATTCCTTTGCTGCTGCTGCATGTATGGGCTTTGCATCTTCCTGCACCACAAATCAACAAACCCATGTCTTCAATCACTTTGCTGCCTCACATAACACCCCAGGCCAACAAAATACAATGAGATACAGCAGTGGACTTGCAAGCATCTGGCAGCTGGATGTAATAATAAGTTAATAGACAGCCCATGCATGGGCATCCATAAGAACAGAGGAATGACAGATTAGATAATTTACATCATCCATAGCGTTGGGGTCAGCGCCTGCAGCCAGAAGGCAATCCACCATGCGCTCATCACCATGGTCAGCTGCAACATGGAGAGGTGTTACTCCACCTCCTGCACTTGCATTCACATCTGCTCCTTTCTGTGTGAAAATTCACCACCCAATCAATCAGACCCAATGGCATACACTTTGAGATCAAAAGGAACCATCACCAATCATGTAATTGTTGCAACTGGGTAATAAGCATAGTAGACAAACATAATCAGGTTCCTTATGTTTGGAGTCTTAGGTGCAAGTAGTAGGTTTGCATACCTTGATCAGAAGTTCTACGATTTCAGAGGAGCCTGCTGCAGCTGCTGTTAATAACGGTGTCACCTCATCATCTGTTGTAGCATTTGGCTGGGGTCCAAACCATGACAATAATCACAAAAGGACTTGAGACAAAGAGCAAAGAAGATTTGGATAGTCATGGTTTCCAAAAGTAAGAAGACCAATCTTGACTGCTAAAGAACCACCTTTATGGACGATGTTTCTCATAGAATACATTTCTGAAGAAGATCCTCTAGTCATTCTCAGAAGCATTATCTCCGGTAATGTGTAAACTAAACACAGAATCTTAACCCTTAGCACAAGTTTGAGCATTTTCAGAAACCACTGAACAACACAGCAGATATCAAGAGAAAACTTCATTGCAAAAAATGTTAAAACACAATGAGAATTTTATTTGAATGGAAAGCATGAAACCCATTGTTGTGGCAGTTGAGGGATTTCAAAACTGCTTACGTTGGCACCATGATCTAAGAGGATCTCAACAGCACGGATATGCTCATGCCCTGCAGCCCAAATGAGAGGTGGGCCTGCATCACTTGAACAGTCAACCTCCACTCCCTTCTCCAACAAGACCCTCATCAACTCCACCTCACCTACAATGATACACCAACCCAAGATTGTCAATTTTCTCTCCCACAATTTTCTGGGAGAGAAAATTTGATCACAATTTTCTATCCTGTCAAAAATGATTTGATCATTCATACTCATATATCCAATCTGCAAATTGTCACTGAGGGAGACCTCAAAACATGAGTCCTGTGACCCAAAAGTTTTGGCTGCATGAAATGTGGAAGGTAACAGCCTCAACTACAAAAGAATAAATTCCACTGCCAATGCCTGAAAACAGATGCAGGAGGTATTCTTCACACGAGACCCTCTGCAGGTTTTTGAAAGAATTTGGAATCTATGGAATCCTGCAGACAAGTGCTCAAACAGATATGGAAATTCAAATTGCTCCACGTGTGTACACATCCAGAAAAAAAACTATTGACCTGTTCCAGCAGCGTGGTGTAATGCAGAAGGCCCATTCTCATTCGAAGTGGCTGAAGGATCAGCACCGTGATTCAGTAAGCATTGTGCTGTTGAAAAATGGCCTTGGCGCGCAGCATGAAGAAGTGGGGTATCTCCTGCACGCACACAGATCAAGGTTTTTCCACTTTGGGTGTTTAGGATTTACAGTTGGAGCTTTCAGTGTCTATAGTATATTCTTCCATCAGTTGGAGGGGGGTGCAGGCTTTTGCAAATCTTTTGCCTATATAGTTAGTTCTACTGCAGAACCTGCTTTCACTCCAGTGAAGCAAGATGAACTGAGATGAGACGCTCATCAATCCAGCAAACAAATGCAAACACCAAATAATCATTCACACAATGTTGAGCCATCAAGTTTATTCTTTTATTTCGATTTTTACATTACCATCATTATCTCTGATGTCCACTGGAAGTTTGAGATCCTCAATCATATATGTGCAAAGCTCCTCATTACCCCCTCGGGCAGCAAAATGAAGAGGTCCTCGTCCATTGGCATCTTTTACATCTGACAGAGTCTTTCCAATCTCTTGACCCTCTGCAATGGCATGTGCCAATTCTGTGGTCACCACAGAAAAAAGGGGGAAAAAAAAACCATCATTGTCATTCGCAAGCATTCAGCCTATTACCTAACAAACGCAACATCCCAACTGTAGCCACACGAGTTACCCTCTTCCTTCTCCTAGCTCTTCCTGTAATCATCTCCTTGAAGTCTGCAACTTGTGCAATCAGCATTCCTCACAAACCTTACCTTCAGCCAACAGCCATAACCCTAGATATATCACCTTTCTATCAATGCTAGAAAAGAGGATTTGATTACCTTTGAACGTTTGCAGGTTGCCATCACGTGCAGCATTCAAGAGCTTGGAAACCTTATCACGAGCTGCACAAAAAACAACAAATTTTTGTTTTGTCTCCCATCAAAATCTTATTATTCCAAACAACCACATTGCAATTGCCACTAGGTACAGGATTAATTACACAGACACAGTCACAGACACAGAAACTACAGGACAGAAACCACATCATGAAGAAGAAGAAGAAGAAGATGATGATGCCAAAAAAGAGTCTAGAACTAGCACTCAAAGGGTTTAAGGTTTTAGTAGTGGCTTGTTTCAGAAATCCAGGAATCCAAGAATTAGGGTTTTAGCATAACAATCTCTGGGATGATCTTCTTCACAATCCATGGCTGCAGAAAAACTATTAAGAAAGAAACAATGAGAGGCAAAACAGAAGAATGCTGATAGATGAAAAAAGGAAAATTCACAAAAAAACACATCAAGAAGAATGGTACAAAAGAAGAAGAAGAAGAAGAGAAAACACACACACACCTGCAAGAGCACCAGCAGCATCCTGAGAAGAAGGCATTGGCACTGGAACGATCTCTAGGACTTTGTGATCTCTTTCTCCCTATCTCTCTCTCTCAGAGAATCTTGATGCAGGTCACAAGAACCTCAACCCTAGAGCTCCATCTTGTGAGATACTTGCTTGGGTTGCAAGATAGTCTTCTTTTTGTCTTCTTCTTCTTTTTCTTCTGCTAAAAACCTGGACTTCAAACAACCCTATCTCACGCAAATCCACTTCCTATTACCCAAATCTTCAAAGAAGAAAAGAATGAAATATCATTTAAGACAAACATCCCAACCTCACATTCCCCCCATATCTCAGGATTCCATCCTAATAAAAACCCAAATCTTTCCTCAAAACCCAAATCTTTTCTCTAACCCAAATGCTTGTCTGAACCCAAATCCCCAAATCCTTCTCCAACAACAACTCCTTGTCTGATCCCAAACCCTTTTCCAACAACTCCTTGTCTGA
>Ga0116229_10003902_pt1 | contig 24524 bp, 12 predicted proteins | sample S1TSphgellanicum_3_FD_87313 | JGI IMG/M metagenome (GOLD analysis project Ga0116229, IMG submission 87313) | Host-associated microbial communities from peat moss isolated from Minnesota, USA - S1T2_Fc - Sphagnum magellanicum MG | ecosystem: Host-associated > Plants > Peat moss > Unclassified...
ATAAATAAATTTATTAACATATAATAACATTACGTTCAAAACCTTTCAACATTACATGATGTATTAAGTATATAAACATTTTAATTTAAAAATTTTGAATTAAATATATATTTATAATTTTTATATTAAAAATAATTATTTTATTTTGCAATTGGATTTTCAAATTTTTTTGTTTCTTAAAATGTTCTAACATTTTTTCAAGTGAAGGTCCAAAACAAAACATAGCATTTAGTTTATATTATATGTAAAAAATCTTACTTAATTGAATGAATTTGGTTTAAACAATCATGTAATATGTCATATTGTAACTAACTAATACACTATTAAAAGCTTATAATAAGTAAATAACTTTGTGCATTAAAAATGAAATATATTAATTAATGAATAATTATAAACTTTCATCCAAGATTGAAATGATAGTTTTAATAAAAAATAAAGAATAACCTTAATGAAATACTTTGATTATAAATGAACATGACAATTGTGCAATGATTCAAGTTTCACTCAAGATGAAATGAAATCAGAATATGGTGATTTAGTTCACTTTTCAAAACCTTGAATGAACTGTGTTAGTGAAATAGACACATTTTTTGTAGTATTAAAATTTGGATATATTGCAATTACACAAGATTGTTTTACAAATCAAACTTTAAGTTATATTGTTGAAATTTTTCAAAGGTCTACATATATATAATAAAGAAACATACAAAATTTCAAACCATTTAAAGGGGAAAAAAATTGAATTTTTTGTTTAATAAAAATTCACAAAATATTTTTTCATGGGAAAATATGATTTGACAAGTTGCAACATTTTTTATTATGCAAAAGAGTTTATGGCAAACATAAATAAAATGTCATAAAATAATTTATCTTAATTAATAATAAATTTGATATTAATATTTCACATTACATTATGAATGCATTAGTATATTATGTCAACAAGATATACCATATTATATTTAGTTGCACTATTTTGTAATATATCGGTTATTACATGTTAAATATTAAACATAATATATGAACATTGTATATCTTACATACATAAAGACATGTACATTATATTTAACATACCTACATTTAATAATTTTATACATAATCATAATGCAATATATAAATTAATCATAATAATAAGCTTTTATTTAAAATTGAAATAATTATGGAATAAATGTTTTTGACCTCAATGAATTACATTAATGAATTGCTTACCCTAGTGGATTGATTCTACTAAACGTAAACATGAATGACTAAATTTTCACCCAAGGTGAAATGTTGCAAAAACATGGCGGTTTAATTCACTTTTAGGTAAAATGGTGAAATGAAATGATAACCCATGATGATTTAATTCATTTTGAAAGCCCCATAGTGAATTGGGTGGTTAAATTAAACCCATTTTTGTAATAATGAACACACAATACCTACAACTAATGTTCAACAAATGTTATTGAACAAATAATTTTAAAAAAAATCCTCAACCCAATCTGAATCAATAAAAAAATTTGTGTGGAATTTCACTCAAATGTGAACTCCTACAATGACCTACAAATCATATTTTTAAAAAGGAGGAAATTTTTTGCAAAAAAAGCAAGGATTTCATTTAGGGTTCATCAATTTTGCACTAGGTGATTGTTGTCCATCATCGCCTTTTACAATTTCCAACTCTACCTAAGAGCTTCACACCACCCCTCATCATGGTTGGATCTTCTCCTCCATCCCAACTATTGATTATGATTTGTAAGCACTTTGCCTTCCTAGTTCGTCTTGTAGTTTTTTTCCTTTCTCCATGTTTTTTTAGTTGCAAGGATTTCACATTAGGGGTACGAGCCACCACAAAGGCTCACCTTCATTTTGTTGGCTACTAGCACATTTACATTGATACCAAGTTTACATTGGGGGGGGGGTCAACAACAAATCTTCAAGCCCTACAAATATGGGTGAACCTTCAAGTTTATGGGTTTGTTGATCCTTTACAAGCATTGGATTGGATTCTTTTTGAACTTTATCAAAGAGTTTCATGTTATGTTGAAATGCCTTTTGTGCAAAGCAAAGTGACATCCTTCAATCCTTTAAGCTTCTTACAATTTTGTTCTATTGCAAATGCACGTCTATGTAGGGGTAAAGATGTTGTTTTAATGAATAGTGGGAAGATCAGAAGGTTTTCATATTGGTTGCTCCATCATGAACACCATGATTTGACATATGAAATCTTTGAAGTAAGTATTTCAATCTATAGTAAATTAGGGTTGTGGTTTTTCAGCAAGGTTACCCTGTGTGAATGTGCAATTCCTTGTAGTTGTTGATACATGGGTTGTTGAAGCTTTTACAAAATCTTTGTGACAACATTGTTGAATTGTTGGTTTAGGGTTTGCAACTTTGGTGTTTGTAGAATGATGGTACCTAATGTGTATTGTTGTTGTGGTAGTGTATTCATGTCCAAGGTTTAAGGTTATCAACTTTAGTTAATAATTTTTATTTTGTTTGTGTCAGGATTTAGGAACATATTTCAAGCATTGGTAGTTATAACAAATCAATCCATATTTGTGTACAAATTCTATAAGCCTAATTTCCAATAGTTAGCATTTTCTTCAACAATGGTAAGTTCAAATTATTTACAATTCTAAACTTTGGGGTGTTGGTAAGTTTAAGCTTTATGTTTCATGCAACATGAAGATAACTTTGGTACATATTGTGATTGACTTGTGTTTTAACCTTGATGTGAACATGTTGAAGGTCTAAAAAAGAAAGGTATTTGTTGTTGATGCCATTAGACATTCCATTTCAAGTTCTTCAACCATCATCAAACATAATTGTTTAGTTATAACTTCCAATCCAACACATTTAGTTTTGTTGTTGTTGTTGTTTCAATGTCAAATGTTTTGTGCCATTGTTTTGGATTGTTATTCTATAGTTTTTTTCAATTATACATTTTTGGCAAATACAAGATAACTCCAACCTAAAGTGCCATCAAATCTTTTTTAAGTTTCTAAACTTCTAATTTGAAAACAAAAAAACTATGATAGATTCCTCAATATAAAAAAGGATTCTAAAGCATTACATTAAATACCTATTTGTTTTTATACTAGAATGATGTTGAACAAGATTGTAAACACCATCACCAAAGTTTTTGCTCTATCCACATGGTAAGGTACATGGCATGCAGGAAGGACAAATCAAATCCTCATCCAAAAAACTCATAATTTTGATCCAATTGTTGCTCTTTAAAAGTTTGTTTTATTGTAATTATCAAGTTGGTATCTAGGACCATGGATTTACAATTATAGTTTTAAGAATTTGATAAATTTCTTGTTCACCTTCAATATCATACCCAAATAAAATAGAATGTTGCACTTGTTATAAGGATTTGACTTTTGTGCCTACTATTGTACATTGTTTGGTTGTTGATTTCATGATGTCCCTGTTTTGTGAAACCACTTGAGAAAATTACATCATTAATGTTTTAAGGTCGTGATGTAGTTAAAAGGTCTAACAAAAAAAAGGGCATGTTGTAAAGAGGTAGACAAATAGCTAAAATAATACAACAAGTGTTAAAATCCAACAAACCATCAACCTTCAAACCATAAGAATTAAATATTGGCCTACATTATGTCCTCCAGCTTTGTAAACTTTTATGAATTGTTTTACAGAATGTCCCCACATGTAATAAAAACTAGTAGAATTTGAAGCTTATATCTTTTTTAGATATTGTTTTATTGAGTTTGCCAATAACCTATATGTAAGTCTTTATAGTTTTGATTCTTGGAGCTCTGGTTTTCACTAGAAGGAAAATTAGGGTTTGCAATTAACATTTGCAACTATTTTTTAATTATAGGCAACACTTGCGACAAGTCACAACCAACAGTTAGTTGCAACCTATTCCAATCCCTTGGATGAAGTTTTTGTCTACGAAATACGGTTCTATCTATATAATGGTTGTATCCATCTACCTAGTTGCAAAGGCATTGCAACTTTGTTATGACTATTTGATGTACTAATGCCAATTAGACACGTGGCACTCCTAACAATTAATAGTGACACAACATGTGACCACCCATGGTAATTAGTTTAATCAAATTTGGGGAATAGTAGGGAAATTTTAAGGGTCATTCGATTTGAAAACCTTAAGTTTTGCCACATGACTAAAATCCCTTGGTTTAGGGTTTGGCCCCATTCAACCTTACATGACACATGTTCATTATTGTTGGGTCAACAAAGTGCCACATGTCAATGTAGTAGTAGTATTTATCATCAATTTATATGTTTTGGATTGTTTGGGTGAGTTGTTTTTACAACTATATTTGAATCAATTACATAAATTGGCCAATCATTTGGGGGGTTTAAGGTTTTCAACAAATTTTAATAAGGTTTAGGGGTTAGGTCTCTAGCCAAATGGCCATGTGCCATGCATAAATTGAACCAAAATGTGGATTAGGATTAAACTAGTTTGTTGCCAACTCAAATAGGGTTTAATAGATGCAATAATTTAAACATCTAGTCTTCTACGGTGGATAGACATAATTGAACAAAAGCAATTTGCATTGGGTCAACAAGATGTGTCCATCTAATTTATAATCCATAGTGTGTTGCTAAAACTTCATCAACTAAAATCCCAGCATATGTAGTTAGGGGTTTAGAAATCACCAAGGGAAAAATCCTTGGTGATGCCTACCTAGATAAAAGTGGCACCTACATCTACTACCACAAGCTACACTATCAAAGCCCAACAAAAAAAGAAGGTTTCATATTTATATATGCCACAAGATTAACAACACCTACGCATGGTCCATTGGCCAATGTCTTTATTTTGACTCAAAAATCTAGTTGAAGCTATGGGTTATTCTATATCTTATTTCGTAAAAATTGCCCTTCGCAAACAAGGCTGCTATCAACTACACCCTTTAAAACCAATTGTGGGGGGTCATCATTGTGATTTAGCACTTGCAATTTTGTGTTGCCCAAGCCTAGCATAACCTCACTTAGTTGGACTTGAAACCATGAACCTAGAATGGGATGCATGTGGTGGATACATCCATCACTCCAATGCCATTTATAATGTCATTACCAATAATTTGACTTTGATGTTCATGATTACATAGGAGAATATTGTCCCCAATTTTAAACTACAACTAAGATAGCCCATGGATATTTATCATGATAACACACTAATGTAACAAACATTAGCCTACATCACACATGAATAAGGTTAAAGTCTAGCTAGACATTATTGCATACACTGCACCAGAATAGACCCAAACAATGCATTCAAGTTGTGGGGAAAATTTGTTATTTATTTTTTCCTTCCTACATGCCATGTACCTTGTCATATTTATGCCCCATAGCTAGGTATAAGTTGTTTACATTTGTTGGTGCAACTTACCTTAAATTAATAATTGAAACCATCTCTTAATACATTGCCCTAATTTTGTTTGCACATGTTTGTTGCATCTTTTTTTGATTATTAATGTTGTGTGGTTGTAGATATTTGCCAAAAAACATGGCACCCCTAAAGAATTTTGCAAATTTCAAGTTCCAATTATTCTTTTCTAGAAGTGGCAAGATTGTTCCTTTGGGTGAGGCTCCAACCTTAGGATCAAATTTTGCAAACATATAACTAGATACACTTAATCAACTAAAGTGTTTGATCCTTATGGGTTTGATCCACATTAGGTACAACCACTATTTGCATTGAAACTAAATAACATGGGTTTGTGACCCATGTTGCATGCATTTCCAAATAAAACAAGGTTTCGTGGCACATCGAAAGGAATTTCCAAGATATCTAGGTAGCCAAATTCCCATGGGTTGAGCCAATCATAGGGGAGGATGGCCAAATGCACCATGTGAAATGCAAAATCTACACAAAAGTTGAATGCAAGGATAAACTTGTGGTGCCCAAGTTGGATGGGCTCCATAAACACAATCAGAGAAGGAAATGTAAACAACCTAAACCTAGACAGAAAGTAGGTGAATTTTACACCAATGCTAATAGTCAACATGCAAAAAACAAGAAAATATATGGCACTACAACGTCTAATATTGTTAAACTCAATTTCAACACATTGTTAATATCTCATAATTCAATTTTAGGCAAGGTTAAATAGTTCAATTCATTTTCTAGTTTATGGTTCAGTTCATTTCTCAATTGAATGTTTAGTTCATAGTGTGTTAGGGTTTCATTCCATAACATTGTTTACTTTCCATTGTGGTTTAAGTGGTTATTTAAATTGATGTTGAAAGTTTTCGATGAACTTATACAACAATATTTTTGATATACTATGAATATATTTTCCAAATTTTGAAATGAATTTAATGAGTATGGAGTACCCAAAAACATTTTTAAAACATTGTAACCAATGATTTCTTTATATAAAAGATTTTTCAAATGATTTGAAATAACATTTTTTTGGGAATTTTTTGATGCACACCTTAACATTACAATATAACATTTGTAACATCTTTTTGGGTCATATGAAATTTTCTTTAAAATTAAATCAATTTGTAAATCATGAATTTAAACATGTTTTATAAAATATTTTGTTTTTGAGATGCAATTTTGGTGCAAGTGGCTCATATTAACCAAATTGGACCCATAGGAGCACCATGCATGGGGGTAGTAACTTTCAAGTCCCATTAACATGTTTGCAAAGATAATCAAATTTAAGAATGTTTTTGCAAAACATCTTGAAAAATTTGTAAAAAGTTCTTCGTTATTTATATAACCTTTGTACAAATCTTGCACTAAATATGTGTGACAAGCTTATATAATAATATAAGATTACATTGCATTTTAGTAGAAAGAAGTAAGCTTTCCTCCCAACAATAGAAGCTTTAAATGTGTTTCACCCCCAAACTTATGAGGTCATACCTCTTCACGATAATTATAATTTTTTATACCTTGATGAAAACATTAGTAATTCTACAATGTTATAACTATAAATGGTCTAACATTCTCTATTCAACTAATAATCTTTATCATTAAATACTACCCCTTTAGCTATAACTATAGTTATTTGCGGATTAATGGTAGGAAAACTTGTAAGTCCAATAACAATGCAACATAATACATTTAGGTTGAAGAAGGGCTTTAGTAAGTAAATTAGTTCACATATCATTGGTGGGGTAATATTTTATGGCGATCTCTTGATTTTCCACCTTTTGTGTAAAAAATGGTATTAAAATTCAATATGTTTAGTGTAATCATGAAAATGAGGGTTCTTAGTTAATAGAATGTAAGATTGATTATCACAAAATAATGTAAAAGGTTTAGGCATTGTAGTAGGAATTGGAACCAAATCTTGAAGGAGTTGCTTTAACCGTATTGCCTTTTTAAATAGTAGAAGCTATTGTAATGTATGAACATTCTTTGTTGAAAACAAAGCCATGGTCATTTGCTTGTGGCATTGCCAAGAGATTATTTTGCCTTTGAGCAAGAAAATATAACTAAACACAAATTTTTGAGTATTAACATCATTAGCCCAATCCATGTTGGTATAACCTTGCAACCATAAATTGCTAAAAAAAGAGTAGGTCAACCTTATCATTCGAATCAATTGTAAGTAACAAAAGATTATTTTTATAGCACTCCTATCACTTAGACCAAGGTTGGACATAAACTGAACACAATGGCCCACTAGGTTTGACAAATCTAGTTAAATTGTTGTTAAATAAGTTAAATGTCCTATATCATTAACATGTAAGGAACTTCTATGATAACATTTTGATAAATAGAAGAAGATGGGCTCATGTCTTTTGTTAATTTAACCCTTGATAACATGGGGGTAATAATTAGTTTACAATCAACCATGTTAAAATTTGCAAGGATATATGTAATACATTTATCTTTGATAGCTTGATGGATTTAATAGAGTAATCTTGGATTATTTGAATTGTAAGATAATATGAAACATTTCCCTTTTGTCAATCATCGCAAATTCTTCATTTAATTAAACTTTATAATGTTCTAATAATGAATATTTGCTGAAATGAACACTGAATCATCCACATATAATCCTAATTGCCACAAATTTATTATTATTCACTTGATTAATATAAACAATTGTGTCACTTGCACACTTTTGGTAACCTTGTTTAAGTAAATGAATATTAAATCTTTCATACCAAAGTTTTGGATTTTCTTCAATCCATAAATGGTTTTCAAAAGTCTACAAATTTTATTTTCATAAATTGTAAAGGAAGTTCCATAGAAATTCCTTTATTTGTCCATATATCCATATATGTAGTTTATATGGAACCCATTCACATCCAACAATGGATTGATCCAAAAGGCAAATAACCAAAATCCATGTTTGATTATGGAATAATGAATTATACTTAGAATTCATAATTCCTTTTGAATCAAATTAGAAAAATCAAGTTGAGTCAAAGCATTTTTGTAAGATGTCAATTCATTTGTTTGGGCAAAGAAACTAGATGTAATGTATGTAAAAAAAATTGTAAGGTATAACACAAAAAAGTAAACTCTCTTCCCAACCATAGAAGCTTTAAATTTGCTTCACCGCAAAGCCTTTGAGGTTAGTTACAACTATTTATACCTAAATGGTCGCACCTTTTCATGACCTACATAATTTAAAAAAAGTTACTCGTCTTCATTCAAGACATTCTCTACCCATGGCAATTATGTAGCACACACATTTTGATACTTTTGATTCAATTCATATGCCATTTTTCTTTTCTTACATTTAAGCTTAGTTTCTTTTGGGGTTTTCCCAAGTTCAATTTTTTAGGTTAGATCAATTTGGGATGGATCTGCCTTTTCTACGACAAAACTTCCTTTTGTCCTTCATAACCCTCATAACACCTTGGTTATTATTTTACTAACATTCTTAATAACATTACTAGCCTTTGAATTTTATCAACCAATAAACAAAACAAACTTGAAATTGCTAAGGTGTTTAAGATCAATAACCATGTGTAGCTTCATAGAGTAATAAAAATGCAAAAAAAAAACATTCAATTCAAGATAAAAGTTAGGAATCTTACTTCAATTTTGATCAAAATTTGAAAGGCATCGTAGTGCAATTTGTAAAATGTGCACACACATTTACAAATTGCAAATAATTCACAAAGTTGATTTTGAAAGATTAATGGGCACTTAACAAAGCTCATTGCACATGTGAAGTAAAAAATGTTAAATGTTTAGGTTCATTGAAGTTCAATGTAATTTTGGTTGAACATAAAGTTGAGCAAAGTCAATTTTAACCCTAGATATTTTTTATTCCCTCGTGCAAAAATTGTGAAACAATATGTCTATGCAAAATCCATGGGTTTCGAAGTGTAAACAATGGCACCAAAAAGAAAAAAATCTATATAAATGATGTGTCTTTTCTTCTTATGATGTGAAATACATACAATTTACATTGAAACCAATGTACAACTATTGTGATGTAATTTTGCATAAAATAATGCAATTTTTGTGTATTAAAAATGAACACATATGTCATTCAATTTTTATTTTTTTTGTTTGAATATTTTAGATATTGAATATGTCTAATATTGTTCATATTTACCATAGCATAAAATTCATGCAATTTTTGTATGAATTTATGAAAATCGAATTTTGCATGAAATCTGTATGAACCCATGAAACCTAATAAGTTTGTGATGCAAGACAAACATACAAAGGCAAAGTGATATCATACAAAACAAATGTAAAATTCAAAAACAAAATCACACTCACCATAACATTTTTAACGAGGAGCATTAATTTGTCATTGTGTTTCAACTTTTGATTCCTTTCACTTTCTTTGTTCCTTTAAGAATTAATATTTAAGATCCATATATATAGATTTTTCAAAAGCTTGATCAAAATTCTTAAACGATAACAAATAACAATTGATTTTTGAAGTTACAATGATGTTGTAAACAAAAAAACTTGTAACATTCCATAGCTATTGGCATTCATGGCATTTGCAAAGGTTCACCTTGCATTGCACAACACCACACAAGCACAACACATTTAAATATCACAAAATCCTTACATTAGTTCAACAAGATCTAGGGCATTAAGTAGAAAATCAATAATTAAGATGGAGAACTTGAGATATTACTATTGAAGGTCATGAATTGTGTGAAGGAATGAGTAATGGTGAGCTACAAACGTGCAAATGAAAGAATGATGGTAAATTGTAAATGCACAAAGGAATGAACTATGGTGAAATTTCTTATGAATTATTATATCATTGAACAATTTAGTGATTTGGATGGGTGAGATCTATCCGTCACAAACTTCATGGGCCATGATGTGGTAATAATAGTCATGTGAAATTTACTTTTCATAGGTTTGTATGGAATAGACACAAATGTCATTCATCTACTTGTATTGTTTAAACATTGATGTCATGCACATTGTTTAGACACAAATGTCGATCATATGCCTATCCATATTGTTTAGTCACAAACTTTGTATGTTTATTTGTGTTGTTTACACACAAAAGTCGTGCACATGACTTCCATGTTTAAATAATGCACGACATTCATGCTTAAACAATATGAACCTATGAAATAACAAATTTCACATGGACTTGGAATGAACCCATGAAGCCTATAAATTTGTAATGAATACATGTACTCTTTAATGTATTAAGGTTTCTAATGTTAAAACAATGCTTATAATAAAGGAACTACTAAGTTCAATGAGGCAAAATTTATTCCAAATTTAAAGAAGTTGAAGTAACAAAGTTCTTTAAGTACCTAGTGGCCATTTTTGGTCCACTTTAAAAGACCAAAACCCACTTAAAATTATATATTTTATTTTCGGTGAATTATCACCAAAATTCCTCATTGGCCAAAGGCTGACCACATTAACAAAAGAAGAATGAATAAAATTAAACTAATTATTTTACCATAAATATTATATGTGATCATGACCAACACTAAATTGCTTTAAATCACAAACTTCCCATCCCATGATTTAGTAATGGAAATTGTGTGAAAATCATTTTTTCATGGGTTTGTACATTTTGCACACAGATGTTTTACCTTTAAGACACATGAAAATATTTCAATCTACTTATATGTGCATCATTCTTATTTTAAACGCAAAACATCCATGTGCAAAACATACAAACCCATGAAAGAATGTTTTTCTCACAATTTTCATTACCAAATCGTGGGATGGGAAATTTGTAATGTTGTAAATAATGTTGGAGCAATGAATGTTCTTTAAAAGGACATGGTTAAATGTAGGAGAAATATACACATAACCTCATGGTATTTGTTTTGGGGTGTTTTTTGGTAGTTTTCGCAAGTTTTGTTTTTTAGGCTATGTTAATGTTTTTTCAAATTTGAATACTAGCAAAATACTTTGTAAAATAATAATATGAAACTTATGATTTTATATCATGTTTTTGTACATCCAATTTGTCATATTCCACTATTTAATTTTCACAAAAAAAAATTTAAAAGTATTTGGAAAGTTATACTAAAATTTGAGAGTGGACATTCATGGATTATTTTGTTATGATTATAAAGGACCAAGACCCAAGTGGAAATCACATTAGGAGTTGGAGTTTTGGAATGTGCTAAATATTTGGGACAAAAATGTCAATGGTAATCAATATCCAAATTGGGAGTTTTCTATATTGTTGAAAAGCTCTTGAAACAAAAATATTGAAAGTGGGTTTGCATTTTCCATTTGAAAATTTGAAGATCAAATTATGGCCAAAATTAAAGGTTGAAAGTCAAAATCACACAAAAACCTAGGAAATAAAAGCCAATGACCTCTGAATTAAACATGTGATATGGCATTGGAAAAATCTTGTCAAAGGTCACAACTTTCCACATTAATGTTTTCAGTAGGAGTTTATGTGTAAGAATTATGAGCTATAACTTGCTAGTTGAATGAGGAGGAAACTTGGGAGTCCTCAGAATTTTAGTTGTTTTCAATGTAGCTTCCAAATGAATCATCCATCACAAAATATAATATAAGGAGGAAAATGATGCTTCTTCCCAAGGGTTAAGGCCATGTGAATCAAATGAATTTGGGTTGTTCATGATTAAGTCCTAACACCACTTGGCTCCAATTTGTGTTAATTACCAACTTGCTTTTAAGTTTGTACAAATTATATTTGTCCATGAGAATTTACAATGACACCTTCACTTTAGTCCCATTTTGGAGCATGCCTTTTTAACCCCCCAAGTGCGTGGGGTTTAAGGAATGCACCTTGGATTGCATTTTATACAATTATGGGAATTTACAAATTATTTATTGTCAATATCATTTGGCAAGCTCAAAAGGTGTGTCATTTAATTACAACAAATGGCAAAATAACCAAGCATTTTCAAAGCATATTACTTGCCATTACAATTCAAATAAGCTTATTGGTTGTGAAGAATGCCTAGCTAGGATCTTGAAGGTTAAGTGGGTTTGATAAATCATGATGTGTCAAGGGGTGCATTCATAATAAAAGGAGCTAGTGGGCCCTAGGTGCTAGTCCTTTCTAAGGACTATGTTTTTCAAGTTTGAAACATGGCTTCCATGTTTTAGATAGGGCCCATTATTGGATGATAGTGCCAATTTCAAAAGTTTACTTCACATGTGTTTCCATGAATTTTCGAACAATATGTAATTAAATATATTTTGTTAATGATAAATTTTCAAGTAAGTCAAACATGTAGATTTCAATAAAAGTAAGCATGTCAATATTTTTAAAATGTGTTTCCAACCTTCGATAATACATTAGACATTGAATGTATCAAACATACCTGTCTTTAACATCATTCCAAATGGAGTAGAACATATTCACAAATAAAACAAATAATGTTATATAAGACATTCAATATTCATGAAAATGCAACTTTGCTTTTGCTTATACCAAAATATATGTTTTTTGTTTAAGGAAGTTTTTCAAATTATGGAGTTTTAATGATCATAAACACATTTAGACACTAAAAAATGACTATTCGTGGATAATTAAAATAAAACATATATTCAAATTTTTAATGATACCATGCCCTCATAATCATCAATATATTGTCATCCACAAATTTTCAAAATTAATGGTTTGGTTTTACATAAGATAAATGACATTCAAAATTTTAACACCTTGTACACATCGAACTATCCATTCCTTACTATACATTTTATGGCCAATGAAACATATCAAAATTGCACAAAATTCATCTACATGAAAATTCATAAATATAGAAACATTTTGAAAGTGATTTCATTAAATTATAGTCATTATAACTCATGTAATCATTTTTCAAAGTCATGGGAGTGTAGGATTTTATGCATCCACATGTAGTCCTTGGCTCTTTTTACTATGAATGCACCCCAATGTGTTGTATAATAATTATCAAGTTATTTTAGTCATGATTGAGAATGGTAGTGTTAGTGAAGATGTTTTGTAAATAGGCAAGCTATTGCAAGAAAAAAAAAATTGAGCTTAGAGCTTGAGCCTAGAGCCTAAAATTAAAATTTAGGATGGTAAAATGCCTTTTCCCCTATACACACACAAGTAAAACCCAAAAGTTTAACCATAAAACGAATGCTATACATGTAAATCTAAAGCAAAAATGGGGATGAATGTAAAAATTCATCCTCATTATGGATGAATTTATTGTTTTATCATTAAATTCTTATCAATGAAATTTTTTCCCCCCTAGTTTTAATTAATTAAAGCTTCATGAAAAATAATTTAATTTTATATGATATGACATTTGTTGAATAATATAATGTAAATTCCATTATAAATGTATTTGATGGCTATGGTTTAAAACGCCATTATTTTCAATATGTCTTAAGTACATTACTATTATCATGTTAACATCCACCCCATGGTTGTTATATATATATATTTCGGGCAAACTAACCAAGTGTTATTGACAACAATGGGTTTTTTTCTCCTTTCCAAAGGTGCCACAACTTTCGTAAAATCTAACTAGTGTTGTTAACAACAATGGGTTTTGAATTTGTTAGATATTTTTAAACAACTTATTATCATTGATGACAATGGGTTTTTGAAATAAACAAAAATTCAATTTCAAGCACCTTAATTAGCTTTCTTCAAACAACCTAGGGTTCTTTTAGATGATAGTGGGGTTCTTTTAAAAATTTATTTATTTTCAAGGTGCCCTAATTTTTCACAAAATACATATATATTGTTGTTGACTACAATGGGGGCGGGGGTGTCTAACATTCATCCTATGTTTTTTTTAATGCTAACATTGTTGATGAAAATGATTTTTCATAAAAAAAATAAATTATTTTGGTCCTATCATCATATTTTCCCTTATAGTCACATTATTCATCATTAATAAATGGCATTCAAGTTTGAGATATTAATATTTGGACAACAAATGAAGATGGATATAAACAATTATTTATTTATTTATCTTCCAATCATGGATGAATTCCATTCAATTATTTATTTATTTTATCCAATTCATTAATGAAATTCATCTATGCAAAAATGACATTCATCTATAGACACATTCATCCATGTTGATGAATTAAAATTACATTAAGCTTTATGCTACAAGCTCAAGTTTTACACTCATGTGCAAACCATTTTTGTTTTGTAAAAAATGCTATAATTGTACAAATCCAATCACCACAAGAAAATTTCTTTTGAGTTCATTCTTCATTAATTTCTTTTCAAGGATATACTTCGATGGGTAGAAAATAAAAATGACTAGAATTAAAAAAAATTCACACATTAATAAACAACTATGTGTGCTTATAAAAGACATAGAAAATGCAAATGAGTGTGTGTTAGAAAAATAAAATGTAATTATATTTAATTTAATTGTTAATGTGGTTATGACTTGAGGGGCTTGCAAGGTTTTTGTGTGGCAAAGGAAGATCAAAAGGCAACAAAAATGAGGGAATGTACAATTAAAACTCAAGTTAAAACAACCATCAACTGATGACATGGCAACTAATTTGAAGAAGGCTTTGATCTTGGAAGAGCAAATTTTTTTTGCACTTTCCACAATTCGTGATGACCAAGTGTCAAATGAAAAACTTACCTATGAATATTTAACATTCTAATGTTAAGAAGAATTTGTGAAATTAAAGTAGCAATTTTGACCTTAAACCCCTTCGATTGCCATGCCCAAGTACTATTTGTAACTTTGACTCCCCTAACTATAACTTGAACTCCCTTGACTTTGACAACTACAATCTCAATGCTTGAAAGCTCCATCTCGATTCCCCTAATTTCAATGACTACAATCTTGATGCTTAAATGTCCCGTTCCTTAACTTTGGCAACTACATACTTACTTCTTTTAAGTTAGCCCCTTGTGATTTTTTCACATATGATTCTACAAATTTTACAAACTCCAAAGGGATTCAACTAAAGCTTGGATAGAAAACAATTTTGCATGTAAAAGTTTTTAAAAACATGGCAAGTGTTCATGGGTGGTAGGATACAATTGTTCAAAATATTTTAATAAATAATGAGGCATTTTCCTTGATGTATGTTCTACCAAATTGGAGCTTAATTTAATCTAGAGGTTGTCAACTCTCCTTCAGGCACATCCATGTATTCTTGAAATTTTATTCTTGAAATTTCACACTCTTTTACAAAATTTCATAGAATGAAAAAGAAGAAAAAGAAACAAAGGAAAAATAAAATGTTTATGAAATGTGTGCTATTGCCATCATCATGATGATATTTGTTGCCTCAATGTTGCTAGTGCACAAATGGATGTTCGTATGAAGGGGTCATCAATGGGGTTGCATTTTTGTGTTCTAAGGACCATTTGTAATGTTTTTGGTGGAGATGCTGCTAAGATTGATTGTCTATGGACAAGTTTTTTATTAGCATTTATGATGACAACAAATGTATTTCTCATCAAGATGTGAATACATTGTATGTTCATATAAAGCATATAGAAATTCATCATCATTTCATGCAAGTAAAAAAATCAATTATCAAATTAATATAGTACCATCAATGAAATCATTATTATTTAAGAGTGATTTACATTAAAACCCTTTGGCCGTGGTCAATAAAACCTCATGGTACCTTACTTTTTGAATGAAACCGTGGGAAAACCCATGGCCTATGGCTCAAGGGCCTTGGTTCATAGAGTAAACCCAATTTGAACCAAAGAACAAATTTCATGTTTTTTTAAACAAAAAAAGTTTGAAAATGTGAGTATCATATTTTTAAAATTCATTTCTTATCTCTTTTTTTTCCTATCTCCCATTTTAAGTTTCCTCTTTGATTTAATTTTTTTTTTTCCCTTTATTTTTTCCCTCTCTTTTATGCCTTTCATAAACATTCACACATCATGGATCAGGAAACTTTTTTTCAATTTTAATTTTCAAAGATGATTAAAGAAAAGAGACAATCTCTTTTTATTATTTTGTTCAGGGTTTGGGAGCAATAATTTGTTGGGAGAGGGGGAAACCACCCAAAATTCTCTCCAACTTTTTTATAAAAAAAAAATTTAAAAATATAAAAATATCATAGATGAGTGATGGAGATATTTTTTGGGACCCATGGGCTCTCATTATTTTCATCAAGTTCACCTCAAAAAGGTGAGCTTCAAGAAAAAAAAAACTCCAACAGCCCAATCATTGTTATCCATAGCAATCAAGGTAAGATTCCAACAATTTTTTTTAGTATTCAAGACCATTTGCTAAACTTGAGCTTCAAACTCCCTTCACGTAAACCCTAGTATATCTTGTGTGAACACCCTAGGGCAACAGAATTATCACTTTGGGTCAATGAGAGATTTTCAATGGTCTCAAGCTCATTGTGAAGTAGTCTATTAAAAATGGTTCTAACATGAAAAACCTACCTTAATGAGAGATATTTTAATAACAAAAGATTCATTCTTTTGGTAAAAAAGAGCACACAACAAAAATCTAGAATATTTTAAGAATGTGACTTAATTTCCACTTGTTATCAAATTGGAGTTATTATCTATCATCTGCACACTATTCAATGAACATGCTTGATTGTCAATATACAACGTGATAGTCAGTCATAAATGAACATCAAATTTAGACACATGCACATGGTATGTCATCGCTGTTTTGATATGATATGTTTCCCCAGTTTGACACCTAAAATATGACTTAAAAAATAAATTATAAATATATTTTGATGTATAATTCACACCTCAAACAAGCATCTAGAAAGGTGACCTCATTTGAGAGTAGTACATGGACCCAAGGTGAACCCTAGTATATCTTGTGTGAACACCCTAGGGCAACAGAATTATCAATTGGTCCACCTAAAATAGTCTTTGGATTTTGTCCCTAACTTTTTTTCTCACATTAACTTGCTATAGTGACCCTTGGGTTTTTTTATCTTTGAATTTTTAAAGTTTGGCATCAAATTTGTATACCTAGTCCATGATTTTTCCGTCTTTAATTAAATTTTGGTTCAGTTTATGTATTAACTTACTAAAGTCCTTGGGTTTCCTAGCCCTAATTTTTCCAGTTTATGGATCAACTTGGTGTAGTTGTTTGAATTTTATACTTAATTTTGTTCACTTTATACATCAACTTAGCATAGCCCTTGGATTTTATTTCCTAATTTTGTTCACTTTATGCATAAGTTAGCATAGTCATTGGATTTTATTTAAATTTTTTTTCACTTTATGTATCAATGTATCATAGGTTTTTGCATTTTGTTTCCTAATTTTGTTCACTTTATAAATCAACTTGCCATTGTCCTTGGATTTTTATCCCTAATTTTGTTCACTTCTTGCATCCACTTAGCATATCTAGTCTTTGGATTTTTTTTTCCTCTAATTTTGTTCACTTTATGCATCAACTTGGTATAGGCCTTGTATATTTATCCCTAACCCCAGAAAAAATCCTCTTTATGACCCACCCCCTTGGATATTTATCCCTAAAACCCCCCCTCTTGCCCTATCAAGGTGTTCATTGAAACCGTCTCCCCACCCTTCCAGAGTCTCATGGGTGTTATGCTTGTTGACTAAAGATTTAGTATTATTACATATTTGGTTTATAATCAGATTTGGCTAAATCTTCCTAGAGATGCTCGCCACTTTGGTCTTTAAAAAAATTCCTTAAAAAAAAAAAAAAAAAAACCACAGTTACCTACAAATCAACTTTGCAACACTAAAAAACTAAGATACAAATTATTTAAGAAAAGAATAAGAAAACTAATAAGTAAGTGAAGTAATTAAAGTCAGTAGCCAAATGTTTAAAAACAATTAAAAATTTGAGCAGCAGCCATCACGAGGAGGAGGAGGAGGAGGCGGCAACAAAAGAAAGAAACAAAGAAAAAAGAAAAGAAAAGAATCGTTTTCGAAAGTTAGGAATTAAATGCCCAACAACTGCCCCCCCCTCTCTCTCTCTCTCTTTTGGCGCTTCAATTTTCAAACTACCTACCTGCCACCTACCTCCTACGTGTGTGTCTTTACTATCCCCGCCAACAACCAACCCGCAAGCCAATCTGCCACCCGCAAAATCCGCCACGCAGACGTTCCTTCGTTACGGCCTGCAACTCTCATTAATGCCCATCACCGCCTTACCACTCTGCCTCCTTCCCCCTTTCTGGCTCTCCTCCGCGCGCGTCTGTCCCTCGCTCCCTCTTTTCTTTTGTTTCCTCCTCTCATCCGTTTCAGTCGCGTTTCCTTCGTCCCCGACGCGCCTTTTGCTCTTCACAACTTTTCAATAGCTTTGCAGATTGTGATCTAAAACAAGGGACATCAGTTGTGATAGAAAGTTATACATAGCTGCTGTTTTTTCAGGCCTTGTTTACTGCTATCTTAGCTCCAAGTTTTCTGTATTGGGTTTTGAAAAAGGAGTTTTTCCTTCTTTGGTCACGACAGTACACTGGCTGTGTTGTCTTCTTCCTGTCTTTCTCTAGCTTGTTTCCCACTTTCTGAGCTCCAAGTTTCGTATTGGGTCTGAAAGAGCAGATTTTTCTCCTTTGGTCAGGACAGTATAGCTCGTGCGTTGTCTTCTTCGAGTCTTCCGATCCATTTCTCCTTAGCTCTCTCTGAAGTTCATTCCTTTCTTTTTCTACAAACGCACTGTATGCTCTTTCAGTTAATGCAAAGAACTTGGCATAGGTGGTGGTGTCAAGACATAACTTTAGTTCTTTTAGTCAAAGCCCTCCTTCCCTGAATTTCTTTTGGAAATGGGTTACCGTAGTCAGGCAGCTATGTCAGGAGTGATGATGCAGTTGTTTCTGCCGGTGCTTCTTCTTCTTCTTCTGACTGCGTTGAATGTGGCTGCACAAACTGCTACACCTTCAGTTTGTAGCCAGTATGAGACTGATTTGAGCAGCTGCGAAACCTATTTGACCAATGCTGCTACGGTACCAGGCACGGAGTGCTGTTCGGGAATCGCAACAGTAGAGAAGGAGAGTCTCTCCTGCCTGTGTTCTTTTATCAGCCAGTTAGCCACCGTAGCATCAGATGTAATGGCCAGGGCTTATGCGATTCCAAAGGACTGCAACCTCACTTTCAGTAATTCCTCTTGTACAGGTAACGCGCGTACTGTCTTTCTTCTTCTTCAGCCCCTTTAAACCCTAAACTTTTCTTACTACTGTACGCTGAGCTTTCCTTGCTTCAATTTTTTTTCCTAGACTTAATATTCGTGTGTTAAAATGAAATGATGTAGAATCGTAGTTCACAGCTGGGAATTGAGCTGAAGTTTTTTGTGGTGTTTGTGATCGTGACTCAGCTGCTGGGGTTTCTCCAACTGCTTCTACTCCTACTACCACTGGAGGTATGTGTTAAAGATGACGTTCTCTTGGTTATATTGTGAGTTCTGAAGTGTAAAGATCTTTTGGTCATCTCCCTCTGAGATAAAGGTAGTCGTATGGAGTGTTTGCAAATTTGGTTAGCATTTGCAGATGAGGGATTGAAATCAGGATTTATGGTTTTCTCTCTTGGGTATTTCTGGATCAGGCACAAATAGTTCTAGTTTTTAATGATTAATCTAGCAAATAGTCTTGCATGATTTTGCAACTTCTCTCCTAAAGTTCTTTGTCATTATTGTTTTTGGATTTTTGTGGTTAATAATTTCCGGCACATGACTATTCAGGTTTTCAGGACGCTTTTGTTTTCAACCCAAGTGTATCGGATTTTTGTGTTCTTTCTTATTATTGGTGGCTACTTTTGTGATTAGTCCCTCATTATTGTGTTCAATTTTTTGGGTTTTGTGATTAATTTAACACATTGTGTTGGCTTGTTGGGAATCTGCAGCTTCTCCTAGTCCAGTAGGTGGTGTTGCAGCGGCCCCTTCTAAGAATGGAGGAGCTAAATCAATCATTGCACCTTCTTTTAACACAGTTTTTGGAGCAATGGTTTTGGGATGTGTGAGTATGGTATTTTCAGTTGTTGCAGATTCTGGGGTTATTACAGCTGTTTGAAGAAGCTTTTGGGAATTTGTGGATTATTTCAATGTTAGTAGGTTAATTTGCGTTTGTCTTTTTCCTGTTTTCTATATCTATTTGCAATAGATTGCATTTATGGCAAATTGGGTAGTGTTCTGAAAGCCTGAGATGAAGTTGTGCTGGCTCTGGAAGGTCCAGGATTTTATCAGGAAACTTTTGGATCAGGAAAAAAATGTGCGCATGTTTTTTTGTCAGAGAAGAATGGGCATTATGGACTCACATTTGATTGTGTCTTTTTGGTTCATTGAAACTCTTGATATGGTGCAACTTCTATTTGATAATGTGTGTTTAGATGGTTCCATGGAGGTTTTTTCTGTGTTATGGAAATTACGGAGGGGCAGACTGTTCCTCAAAGGAGGGCCTGCTGATGACGTAGTTGAATGGCGAGTGTGGGTACCATTGTTGTGGTTCTTGCTTGTGAAGAGAGCTCCAGTCCTTGTTTCAATGTTGTGAATTTTAAATTGGTGTAAAAGGTCCAACTGTTGTTTCCAAGATCAGTCAAATGCAGAATGCGCTGCCCTTGTTAGCTGTGCTCTTCCGCTTACTGATGATGGGCTTTATCAAAATCTTTGTGCAAGTAAATAAGAAGTGGAGTCTATAAACCGAGCACCTTCTGCAATGACAAATACAGCATAGTGGAACTTTGCTGTTTTAGATGAGGTTATTGCGAAATCAATTGGCGTTTTTGTTCTAGTGTAACCCTGAACTTATCTGGAGGAGCCTAGGAAAAGGCAATGTAATCAAAATCTCGAAACTGCAATTACAAAATGTTGCAACTGAGAATCTTAGAATTTGGCAGAATTTATATAATTGTTTGACTGTAGGATCACTGGTTCATTTTTTATGTGGGCTACACAAAAAATTGTTGAAGGAGGTTTGACTGAAGAATATGGACGATCTCTTTCCTTTTCTTACAAAGCGCTGTAAAAACAATGTACTTAACAACATCAAATTGAATTCTTTGGTTGTTTGCTTCACAATCTAGAGAATGTAAAAGAAAAGTGCATTTTGTATGTCTCATGATTATGAGATATATAGTACAGAAAAGTTCATGCACATTCAAATCCATCCTTTAAGAAAGTCATACAATATCTGAGCAAAATTAGTGACTTGTGGCAAATAAGGCTAGAGGACACCATAAGCAGAGACTATGAAAAAACAACAGAAAAAAATTCTGATGACCAAGAAGAATGCTTGGGTAGTAAATGTTTTTCTAGCAACTACTGTATTTTGTTGGACACTCAGAAGTCCTACAGTGGTGGGATAAGCAAAACTTGCAATAATTATAGGGGAAGTTTTTGAACTCATTTGGAGAATGACCCAAATTTTATCTAAGAATGTCGTTTGCTGTGATTCATGTCTAAATGCAGGTTCTCGTTGTAAACAACAAGCACAAACCTGTAGAGACACCACATGGACAGATTGCTGGCGAAGAAGACCACGAAAAGAAGAGAGAAGTGAACTCCGAAATTCACACACAGCCATGCATCTCCAATTGGTGAGCCCAATCCCAGAACAAAGCACACAGCAGTTAACAGCAGCCAGAACGAGGCTCTTCTGAAGCCAAGTTTTCTCTGTGGCCCAGGCGGCACAACTCCAGGTAACATCCTTGAACCAGCTGCTTGCAAACTGGATTTTGTGACAAAGATACCAATAATTGCAGAGCCTTGTACGGGTAGAAGATAGAGCAGATCTTGCAACAGCAATGGTCCAAGTAGTGCCATTGCTGATATCGCAAGGTAGGTTAGGAGCAAGCCAAGTCGCTGGAATGCTTTTGTGTCATCAAAATGACCTAACATAGCTGCAAATCCAGCAATTATGGAGACAGCTGAGCAGCTTGTTGCCACAATGTCTATCAAGTGGAACACAAGTTCGCCTCGCAAGCAGTGAAAGAAAAGACCTCCAAGACACATGAGAGCATACCACAGTAGGGCTAATCCCCATACAAACAGCCCAGCCTGCCTTGTTGACAAGTTGGTGGTGTTTTGTGCCTGAGGAGGAGTTTGAGGCTGGCTTCTGTTGTTCTTGTTGTTCTTGTTATTTCTCTTGATGCTTCTTTGAAGAAGATCTAACCCTGTACTGCATCCTAGAAATATCCCCCAAATCATAGTTGCAGCAGAAACTGGCCAGTCCACTGGGATTGTATTCGCACCTGGAAGTAGCTGCATGCACCATGTCCAAAAGATTTTTACAAAAGGATGTCAGTTCTAAATAAGGTATTTAAAAAATTACTTTGGAGGTAAAGTTTATAAATTTTATAAAAAATAGTCCTCTAATTTTTTTTTCAAAATATTTATAAAATAAACAAGGCATTTGAAATTTATTTTGTTTATTTGGTTAATTTATAAATAAATGTAGATATTTATCAATTACCAAAACTACCATTTTAAATGAGCAAACAGGAGTATATATATTAACATCAATCTCATTTATAATTAGGTCACAAAACAATACCCTCCAAATGTAAGGTGTACCCTTGAAAATACAAAGAGTAAATCCCTTTCCTCTAGATGTGAAGTTCAGTACTCAAATCCCACTCCGAATAGTCACAAATTATTACAGGAATCAAAAATGTCACAGAAGAGACGTTTCTCTCTAGAACAGTCCTATTCTTTTGTGGCCTTGCGAGACACAGAGAGAGAGAGAGATGGCCAACCTTGAGATGTGTAGACGGAAGAGGGCACTGCTCAAGGACCCAATTGGGAAAGCAAAAGTAAAACGCAGCTGGAGCATGTTCTAGCAGCAAACTAAAAGTCGCTGGTAAGAATCTGAGCGCCACCAACTGCGACATAGTTACCTACCAATCCACGCAACTCACTCCCTCACTCGCTCGCTCGCTCCCTCACTCACTCACTCACTCTCCAAAACAAAGAAACACAGACTTCCCAAAAACAAAGAAACACAGTTTTCCCGATAACGCACACCCATACATATACACACCTCGCTACAAAAGCACTGCTACTGTTTAGTAGTACCTCAGAAGCTCAAATTCAATCAACCGAAAAGAAGCTCCAAAACTTAACCCCTCCTTAATTTGACTCTCAAATCGTCACTTTCTCTTCGCCAACACCACTCCCAGGAACGCCATGCGACAAAGGAGGGACACAAAAGTCACGCGAGAGAGAGTGAGAGAAGAGAGACAAACGCAACGCCGATTGCGTGAAAGTTCTGGACTGCGTGGAGTGTGGAAAGCGTCGCGGTTGTTTCAAAACGTCGATTGGTTTAGGGTGGGGCCCTCGTTCCAGACCTCGTTGGGCACCTGGGTTGGGTGGCGACGACGAAGAAGAAGAAGTGCTGTAGACGGCAATGCGTCGAAGATGAGGACGGGTCGTTGAAAAAAAACAAAAAAAGAGTTGCGGTCACCGACCAATCAAAAAACAAAAGAATCCCCAAAAATAAAACCAAAATTTCAAAACACGGTATCCAATGGAAAGTTGTTGACCCACGGCCACACAGTATGGGATAAAAAAATGAGAGCTATTGGGAACACCTTGGGAACTTTATTGGAACACTTTGGGATTTGATAAAACACCTTGAGAACTTCATGGGAACACACTAAGAACATACAAAAACAAAAATTTCCACCCGTTCCCCCTGGCCCCCACCCAAAACCCAAAAGAGCAAATCTAAGCCCTCCTGAGTGTTCTCATTGGTTGCATGAAATTTCTTTTTCCATCCCCATTTTCAGCTAGGACTTGGACGCAAATTATAAAACTGAGTGATTTAAAATGTTATAAGAGCATCTTCTCAAGCTCTACAAATCATCTTTGAAATGCAAAGCCAAAGGACCAGGAAAGAAAATACATTTTTTTTGAATTGTAAAACGTGTTTTTGGGCACGTTTCTTCAATTTGACACCTCTTACTTTCAAACCTCATAACTTTTTTTATTTTTATTCATTTTAAATAATTTAAAATGCTATAGGAGCACCACTTGAAGTTTGACGAATCATCTTTGAACTCTAATAACAACAGAGCAACATACAATTTATTTTTTTAGTGTTAGGGAATCAGTCTTTGTATTGTTTGGTGGGTTGTTATTTTTGAGTTTTTGAGTTTTTTTATTTTGGGAGGTTTTAACTTTCTCAATTTTATTCCATTGTTGATCATTTTTAATGTGCCAAATGTACCAATAAGAGGAGTTCAAATTTTGTTTGGATACCAAACACAACA
>Ga0116229_10003904_pt1 | contig 24510 bp, 27 predicted proteins | sample S1TSphgellanicum_3_FD_87313 | JGI IMG/M metagenome (GOLD analysis project Ga0116229, IMG submission 87313) | Host-associated microbial communities from peat moss isolated from Minnesota, USA - S1T2_Fc - Sphagnum magellanicum MG | ecosystem: Host-associated > Plants > Peat moss > Unclassified...
AGGCCTGCGTCGCCTCGCCCGAAGTGTGGCTGATGTCGAAACATTCAACGCGCACCTGGGCCAGATCGGGATGCTCGTTATCCAGCCCAAGCACGTCGGCAAGCGCACGCGTGCGCGCCTGCTGCGAGCCCTCCTCGGAGAGGAGCCGCGCAAGCGAAAGCGCGGCATTGCGTTCGGCCATGTCAAGCCATGAGCGCCGCTGGCTTTGCGGCTGGCGGACCAGCTGGACACGATGGCCGCACTGCTCGGCAAGCGCCTCGATCAGCTCGGGCGCATCGAGATTCTGGTTGACGATCAAGGTCGGCGGCACAAAGCGCTCGGCGTAGTGCTGCACCAGGAACGCCTCGAGAATTTCGATTTCGAGCGGCTTGTCGATGACGCCTGCGGCCCAGTCGACGTGCGTGGGAAAGTAGGCGCGATCGCCAAGATGACGGCCGCCGCGCACCATGGCGAGATTGACGCATGCACGGCCGCCTTCAAGGCGAACGGCAATGATGTCGGCATCGGCGTCGGTGCCAAGCTCGACTGTCTGGGTTTGCAAGACCCTGGAGAGAGCGCCAATCTGATCGCGCACTAACGCCGCCTCCTCGAACTGCAGGGCTTCTGCCGCGCGCTGCATGGCGGCGTTGAGATCGGCCATGACCTCGGAAGTCTGGCCATGCAGAAAACGCGACGCGTTGGCGACCGCGTGGGCATAACTCGCCTCATCGATAAGGCCAACGCAAGGCGCGCTGCAGCGCTTGATCTGATGCAAAAGACAGGGTCGCGAACGATGACTGAAGACCGTGTCCTCGCAGGTGCGAAGCAGGAACACCTTCTGCAGGATGTGGATACTCTCCTTGACCGCCCAGGCATTCGGAAACGGGCCGAAATACTGGTTTTTTCGGTCGATGGCGCCACGGTAGTAAGCCATGCGCGGGAATGCGTGCCCGGTAAGCTTCAGGTAGGGGTACGATTTGTCGTCGCGAAAGAGGATGTTGTAGCGCGGCGCCTGGGCCTTGATGAGATTGTTCTCGAGCAAGAGTGCCTCGGCTTCGCTGCGCGTGGCGGTCGTCTCGATGCGCGCGATGCGCTCGACCATGTGGGCAATGCGCGGACTGAGCTGCGTTTTCTGGAAGTAGGAAGAGACGCGTTTCTTCAGATCACGCGCCTTGCCCACATAGAGCAGCGCGCCCGTTTGGTCGTGGAAACGATAGACGCCGGGCAAGCCTGGCAAGTCAGCCACATACGCCTTGATATCGAATTCAGCAGGCGTGCTCACGACAGGCGCCCGCGGATGTCGGCTAGCACCGCATCGAACATGTCAACCGTCAGTCGCCCGGTCTGGGTGTTGTAGCGACTGACGTGGTAGCTGTCGACCAGGGTCAATCCCGGTTGCAGAAGATGCACGGCATGGTGCCCGAAGGGCCAGGCCGCGGCCTTAAGCGAGAGTGCCGTGAGGCTCGCGCGATGGGCAATCTGCCCGAGCGCAAGAATCACCCTGATCGACCCTTGTGGCTCGAATTCGGCTCGCAGGTAGTCGTTGCAGCGCCGGATTTCATCGAGCTCGGGCTTGTTTGCCGGGGGCAGGCACTTGACGGCGTTGCTGATGCGGCAATTGATGAGCTTGAGATCGTCAGTTGCCGAGCGGCTTTCAGGCGCCGAGGCGAAACCGGCGCGATACAGCGCGGAAAACAGCATCGGACCGCACCAGTCGCCGGTAAACGGGCGCCCGGTCGCATTGGCGCCGTGAAGACCGGGTGCGAGCCCGACGATCAGGAGCTTGGCGTTGGCATCGCCAAACGGCGGCACCGGCCGGCAAAAATAGTCGGGGTGCTCAAGTTTGACCCGATCCAGAAAGCTTGCGAGGCGCGGGCAGCGCCGGCAGTCCGGATCGTAGGTCGACGCCTGCGGCGCGCCAGTGCTCGCGTCGGGGCGGCTTGCGCCCGCCTTCACCGCGCCCTACTTGACGCGGTTGCGATACTCACCGGTACGCGTATCGATTTCGATCTTGTCGCCGATCGCAACGAACGCCGGAACCGGAAGTGCAAACCCGGTGTTGATCTTGGCAGGTTTCATGACCTTGCCTGACGTATCGCCCTTGACCGCAGGCTCGGTGTAGACGACCTCCCGGATCACCGAGTTGGGCAGCTCCACCGAGATGGCCTTGCCGTCATAGAAAACCACCTCGCAGGACATGCCATCGTCGATGTAGTTGATGGCATCGCCGAGGTTGTCCTTTTCAACTTCGAACTGGTTGTATTCCGCATCCATGAACACGTACATGGGATCGGCGAAGTACGAGTAGGTCGCTTCCTTGCGATCGAGTACGACGACTTCGAACTTGTCGTCAGCGCGGTAAACCTCCTCGCGACCCGCATCGGTCAAAAGATTCTTCAGCTTCATCTTGACGACAGCGCTGTTGCGGCCCGACTTGTTGTATTCAGCCCGTTGCACGACCATTGCGTCGTTGCCGATCTTGATGACGTTGCCGGCACGGATTTCTTGAGCAGTTTTCATTGTGGCTTGTAGCGGCGAGCCTGAAAATGCATCGCCGACCTGAAAGAGGCCGCTATTCTAGCAATTTCCTGGCGAATTGGCCCGCACCTTGGGCGAGTTCGGGCAGCGATTCGAGCACTTCTGCCCAGCTTTGCGCGCATGGCGCCAGGGCCTCGCGCGCCCTCGCCCATGCCATCAAAGTCGCGGCCAGGCCGGTATCCCGACGGCATAGCGCAAGCGCTGCATCGCGCTCGAGCGCGGCGACATCCTGGGGCCAGGCGGCGGTATACCGCTGCAAAAATGCGCTGAGCTTGACCAGGTGCACATCGCTTGCCTGCGGATATATATCCCAGAGCATCGGGCGAGCGCTCAATTGCGCGCGAACGAACGAATCCTCGCCGCGCACGACATTCATATCACACGACCAGAGCAGGCGATCAAATTCGCTCTGGCTCATGAAGGGCAGCACCGTCACGGTCAACGCGCCGAGACTGGCGCTACTGCCTGCTCGAGTGCTGCCGCAATACCGGCTTACCGCTTCGGGCATGACCCCTTCTGCGACCAGCACGTGCATGCGAACATCGCAAATCGCGGCCAGCACAAGGAAGAAATCGTCTGGCCAGCCATGCGGATAGACGAAAAACGACACGCGCAGTTCGTCTTGCCTGGGAGGCAAGACGCAAAGGCGTGCCCAGAAATCAGCGATGGCGCCTGGATCGGCCTGAAAAGCCAGGCGCTTGGACCTGAGTTGCGGCTCGCGCAGGATGCCACCGGTTCGGGCTGTAAAGCCGGGGAAAAAATAATAGCAAGTGGGCAGGTCCGAGCCCCTTGGCGAGGGCAGGCCATGGCATCCCTCGACCCATTGCTCAGCCGACAGATACTCGATGTTGAGCCACGCCGTCCTGGCCTTGTGCATCGCCTCAGTCATCGCCGCCGGCAGGCCGCAGGCGAATGTCTCAAGCACGATCTCTGCGACTTCGCCGCTGAAGGCCTCGCAATGCTCGACGTCGACGCCTTCGGCATGCAGCCGATGTGGCAAGGCGCAGAGCTCGGGAACGAGTTTTTTCAGGACGTCGAGGCGATCGATCAGGAGCCTGACGCGAAAGCCTTGATCAAGTGCGAGTCCTCGCGCGAGGCGCCAGGCCACTGCCGCGTCACCGAAATTGTCGACGACGCGGCAGACGACGTCGACGGTGCGCCGGCGTTGCGCAAGGCTCACGAATAATGCTTCTCGACCAGTGCGCGGCAGGCACGGTAGATCGCATCATCGTGCGGCTCGGTCGCAACCGCAGGCGATGTCCCGCGCAGGCGCTTGAGCCTTTGCCGGCTCAGGGCACTCTCCTCGAAATCGAGTCGCGCGAGCAACTCGTCAGCCTGTTCGGGCTGGTTGCACACCAGGACCATGTCGCAGCCCGCGCCCAGCGCCGCATGGGCGCGGGCGTTGATGTCACCGGCGACAAAGGCGCCTTGCATGCACAGGTCATCGCTTAGGATCGCGCCCTCGAAGCCGACCCGCTCGCGCAGGATCGTCTTTAGCCAGACACTGGAAAAACCGGCAGGCCGAAGGTCAACGGCCGGATAGATAACGTGCGCCGGCATGACCGAAGCCAGAACCTGGGCGAGCCCGATGTAGGGAACGATATCCTGGCGCACGATTTCGGCCAGTTCGCGTTCGTCTTCAGGCATCGCGACATGCGAATCGGCGAGCGCGAATCCGTGTCCTGGAAAGTGCTTGCCGCAGTTCGCCATGCCGCCTTGCAGCATGCCATGCATGAGCGCGCGGGCCAGCACGGCAACGACGGTGGGGTCGTTGGAAAATGCACGATCGCCAATCACGCCGCTGCGCCCGAAGTCCAGATCGAGCACGGGCGCGAAACTGAAGTCGATGCCGCACGAGCGGATCTCGCGCGCCATGACGTAGCCTACTGCATGGGCTTCGGCCAGCACGTCAGCGCCTGGCTCGCGTGACGCTGCCAGGTAGCGCTCGCCGATGCGTGCCATCGCGGGCAATGGCGTGAAGCCATCGTTGCGAAATCGCTGGACCCTGCCGCCCTCGTGATCGACCGCGATGAGGAGGTCGCTTCGCACCGTCCTGATTTCCGCAACGAGCGCAAGCAGCTGCGCGCGCGAAGCGAAATTGCGCGCAAACAGGATCAGGGCTGCAACCGAGGGATGGCGCAGTCGCTCGATCTCGTGGCGTGTCAGCGATTCTCCCGCGACATCGACCATGACGCGCAAAGGCGCGATGTTCACGTGGTCCGCTCGATGACAGCGAATGCCGCCGCGTAGTCGCTCTCGTCAGTCAGGCTGACATGGGCGATCAAGCCGCGCTCGCGCATCCAGCCCGCGAGCTTGGGGCCAGGCACCACCTCGGGCTTGCCCGATGGTGCACTCAGGATCTCAGCGGCAAGCCAGCTCATTGGCGCGCGCATGCCAAGACCCAGGGCCTTGGACAGGGCTTCCTTGGCGGCGAAGCGCGTGGCCAGGTAGCGCAGCCCGCGCGCCTTGACCTTGGCGCTGCGCGCAGCGAACACGAGGCGCTCGCGGGGTCCGAGAATGCGCATGACGAAGGCATCGCCGCGGCGCGCAAAAACCGCCTCGATGCGATCGATGCGCAAGATATCGGTGCCGATACCGTAGATCACGGGTGCAGGACCGCGCGGGCCCTGACCATCGCCGCCTTGAAATCTGCCACTGCAGTGGCTAGGCCCACCCAGAGCGCGTGCGCGACAAGCGCATGACCGATGTTCAATTCCTCGATCTCTGCGATTTGCGCAATCGGTGCGAGATTGGCCAGGGTCAGGCCATGGCCGGCGTTCACCGCAAGGCCGAGCCGCCGCGCATAAACCGCGGCGTCGCGAATGCGAAGCAGCGCCGCCTGACGCTTGGCAGCGTCGACGATTTCGGCGTACGCCCCGGTATGGATTTCGATGGCATCGGCCGCCACGCCCGCCGCGGCATCAATCTGCCGCACGTCGGCGTCGATGAAAAGCGAAACCCGGATACCGGCATCGCGCAGCGTCTGGCAGGCGCGGCCCACGCGTGCTTCGTCACCCGCGACGTCCAGGCCGCCCTCAGTCGTGATTTCTTCCCGTCGTTCAGGCACAAGACAGGCGTCCCTGGGCTTGACCTTGAGCGCCAGCTCGACCATCTCGGCGGTAACGGCAAGCTCGAGATTCATGTGCGTCAAAAGCCTGGGCCGGATGCGCAGGGCGTCAGCGTCACGCATGTGGCGGCGATCTTCACGGACATGGATCGTGATCGAATCCGCCCCGGCCTCTTCGGCGATCAGGGCCGCATCGAGGGGGTCCGGATAGGGCGTGCCGCGCGCATTTCTGAGCGTCGCGACGTGATCGATATTGACGCCAAGCGCGATATCGCTGGTTCTTGAACCGAGAAACATGTCAAAGGTCGTTAAGTTCGATCATCATCTGCCGCGTATGCAGCTGCTGGCCGGCAAGATGATGGGCGAGCAGCTGGCGCATCAGCATTTTGCTTTGCAAGGCGGTGCGCGCGTCGCCATAGTCGCCCGCGGCCATATCGTATAGCGTCTTGCCGAGCACGACACCTGACGGATTCGAAGGCAACTTGGTGAGCTTGATGGGACCGCGTTCGGCGACATACCGGTACCATTGGTCAGGCTCGATCGGTTCGTGCCGCTCGGCATCAAAAGTCAGCTGCAAGGCATAGCCCATCTCGCGCAGCAGCGCGTATTCGAATTGTCGCAGGGTGACAGCGGCACCTTGGCTGCGGCCTGAAAGGGCGAGCAACGCCGCGAGATAGGCATCGAAGAGCGCCTCGTGCGGATCGTCGCGCGGCACAAGGCGCATCAGCAGCTCGTTGAGGTAAAAGCCGCAGACCAGCTCCGCTCCGTTCAAGCCGGGTACGCCACCCACCCACTCGGCGCGAGCAAGGGTGAAAAGCTCGCTCGCTCGACTGCGCGGACGGACCCAGCCAAGACTCAAAAGACGGAATCCGAGCAGCGTGCCGCGCAAGGCAGAACGGGGGCGCTTGGCGCCGCGCGCAACCAGCGCGACGCGGCCGTGATGGCGGGTAAACGCCTCAACGATCAGGCTGGTCTCCTTGTACGGATAGGTGTGCAGGACAAGTCCAGGCTCATTGGTAATGCGCAACTCGCTCTTGTCAGCCTGCGCCACGGTGCGCTTGGTCGCCGCCGCCTTGTCAATCATAGCCATAGGATTTGAGCGAAGCCTGGTCGTCAGACCAGCCTGATTTCACCTTGACCCACAATTCCAGGTGCACTTTCGCGTCGAGCAGCTTTTCGATGTCGCCGCGGGCGTCGCTGCCGATGTGCTTGAGCTTCTCGCCGCCCTGGCCAATCACCATCGCCTTATGGCCTGCACGCTCGACGAGAATCGTCGCTGCGATGCGGCAGAACCTGCCGCCGCGAGGACTTGGCTCCTCGATGAACTGGTCGATCATCACGGTTGAGCCATAGGGCAGCTCGTCACCGACAAGACGAAACACTTTTTCGCGAATCAGCTCGGCAACCAGGAAGCGCTCGTTGCGGTCGGTAAATTCATCACCCGGGAAGATCGCCTCCTGCTCGGGCAAATGCCCGCGAATGGCCGCAAGCAGAAGGTCGCAGCCAAGGCCGGTCTTGGCCGAAACCGGAACCAGCGCGGCGTAATCGAATTCGCCGCCGCGTGCGGCCAGATACGGCAGCAACTCGTCGCGATGGCCAAGGGTCTCGGTCTTGTTCGCGACAAGAAGCACGCACTGGTTGGCGGGAATCAAATCGAGGACCTGCCGGTCTTCGGCGCCAAATCGGCCCGCCTCAACCACAAGCAGCACCACATCGACATCGGCCAGCGCCGTGCGCACGACGCGATTCATGGTCTTGTTTAGAGCGCCGTGATGGCGGGTCTGGAAACCCGGGGTATCGACAAAAATGTATTGCGTCGTCTCGTTGGTGAGGATGCCGACGATGCGATGCCGGGTCGTCTGCGGCTTGCGCGAGGTGATGCTGAGCTTTTGCCCGACGAGTCGATTTAACAGGGTCGACTTGCCCACGTTGGGCCGACCGACGATCGCGACCGTGCCACAGCGAAACGCGCTGGTTTTAGCCGCCGCATCGGCGGCGTCCGCCTTAAGCGACACGCGCCTTCAGGCCTGCGATTTCTTCGTCGTCGACCCTTGCCGCCTCGCCGCCCACCTTGGATCTTGCAGGTGGCTGGGCTTGCGCCTCGACGGGTGTTGGCATCAGCCGTGGCGGCTCGGCTGCCAGCTCGCCTGATACCTGCATGGCGGGCTTTTCGGCCGATTTGTCGGCGGCCTTCTCGAGCCCCTTGTCAGCGACCTTCTCGCCGCCGCGCTCGGCGGCCTTCACCGCTGATTTGGCAGGTTTTGCGGCGGCGGCTTCTTCTGGCGTCTGCACGACAGCAACCGACAGGCTCAGTTGTGCCTGCTTCGGGCGCCTGGCCCGTTTCGTTGCCGTGAGCGCCAGGGCCTGCGCCGCTTCGAGCGCCTTTTTTGCTGCTGCCTGCTCGGCAGCACGGCGGCTGCCGCCGCTGCCAAGGACCTGGATCGTGAGCTTGGGCACCGAGCATTCGACTTCGAATTCCTGGTTGTGGGCAGCACCGTGAGTAGCGACCACGGCGTATACCGGCAAGGCGATCTTGCGGCTCTGAAGGTATTCCTGCAGCAGCGTCTTGGCGTCCTTGCCGAGCGTTTTCGGGTCGACGGTTTCAAGCACCGGCTGGTACAGCTTGTTGATCACGGTCCGCGCAGCCTCGAAGCCACCGTCCAAAAAAATGGCGCCAAATAGCGCCTCAACAGTGTCGGCGAGAATGGACGGACGTCGAAAACCACCGCTTTTCAGCTCGCCCTCGCCCAGGCGAAGAAACTGGCTCAGTTCGAGCCGCTGCGCAATCTCGTAGAGCGACTGCTGCTTGACCAGGTTTGCGCGCAGACGCGACAGGTCTCCCTCGTCGATCTTGGCAAAGCGGTCAAACAGCATCGAGGCGACGACACAGTTAAGAATGCTGTCGCCCAGGAATTCCAGCCGCTCGTTATGCACACCGCTATGGCTGCGGTGTGTTAGCGCCTGCTGCAGCATCGTCCTCGACGAAAATTCGTATCCGAGAGCGGCTTGAAGCGCTTGTGCATCCATGGCGTGCGTCGCGGCCCTTGGGTCACGACCCCCTGTCGCTCTTGCCGGCGTAGTCGATCGAAAGGCTGACCGGCCCGCCAAGCGGAATCTTCTTCTCGTAGGCAAAGGAGATGACAACGCCATCACCCGAGCGCTCGACGTCGAGGTCCTTGCCGCTGATTTCGTCGATGTCGCTAAGGTAGCCAAAGCGGTCGAAATAGGTACGGGCTTCATCAACCGTTTTTGATGCAGCCGCGTCCTTTTTCACCAGCGCCGAGATCGCCCGATACTGCACCAAGGTAGGGAGAACCTTTGCGCCAAGGATAAACACCAGAGCCAAAAGGACCATCACAACGACGGCGCCGATCAGGCTGACGCCAGCTTGCCGGCCGAAGCGAGCGCCCCGCATGCGTATTCCCCTCATTGGAAGGATCCTATCCGTTTAATATTACCGAAGTTCATCCAGATAAAGAACGCCTTGCCGACGATATTTTGGTCCGGCACGAACCCCCAGTAACGGCTGTCTTCGCTGTTATCCCGATTATCGCCCATCATGAAGTAATTTCCCGCCGGAACGGTACAGGAAAGCACCGTGTCATTTTCCGAATATACGCAATTGTCGCGATTCGGGTAGCTATCTGGCACGATCACCGGCGAATGGTCGTCATCGTTCAGAATATTGTTGGATACCTCGTGACCGCTGGAGGGCAGTGTTTCGCGAAATTGCTTGGAGTACAAGACCCGGTCGCTGTCGAAGTAGTCGGGTAGCGCCTCCTCAGGAACGGCAACGCCGTTGATCTCGAGTTTTTTGTTGCGGTACACAATCCGGTCGCCAGGAACGCCAATGACGCGCTTGATGTAGTCAATCGACGGATCCTTGGGAAAGCGGAAGACCATCACGTCGCCGCGCTCGGGATGGCCGCTATCGATGATCTTGGTGTTCACAATCGGAAGCCTGATGCCGTAGCTGAATTTGTTCACGAGGATCAAGTCGCCGACTTGCAGGGTCGGAATCATCGATCCGGAAGGAATCCGGAACGGCTCGAAAAGAAACGAGCGCAACAGGAACACGACGAGAATCACCGGGAAAAATCCCGCGGGAAATTCGATCCAGGCCGGCTGCCTCAGTATCGAGTCCCGCAGCGCGCGCCGCTTGTCCTCAAGGTTGGCGTCTTTTTCCTGGAACTGGCTCGTCGCATCGAATTGCGCGAGCGCCGCAGCCGCTTTCGTCTCGCGACGCCTTTTTAGGATCAGGAGATCCGCGAGCCAGACGGCGCCGGTAAACACCATCAGCCAGAACAGGATCAGGGCAAAATTAAAACTCATCAGTCCTCCACTTGCAATATCGCCAAAAAGGCTTCCTGGGGAATTTCCACACTGCCGACCTGCTTCATGCGCTTCTTGCCTGCCTTCTGCTTTTCGAGCAACTTGCGCTTTCGCGAGATGTCGCCGCCATAACATTTCGCGAGCACGTTCTTGCGCAGGGCCTTGACGTTTTCGCGGGCGATGATGTTCGAGCCGATGGCAGCCTGGATGGCCACGTCAAACATCTGCCGCGGGATGATCTCGCGCATCTTGGCTGCGACTTCGCGCCCGCGATGCTGGCTGTTGCTGCGGTGCACGATGATCGACAAGGCATCTACTTTCTCGGCATTGATGAGCATGTCGACTTTGACCACGTCGGCGCTGCGATATTCCTTGAATTCATAGTCCATCGAGGCATAACCGCGTGAAACCGACTTGAGGCGGTCAAAGAAATCCAGCACGATTTCGGCCAGCGGCATCTCGTAGGTCAGCATCACCTGGCGACCATGGTAGGACATGTCGATCTGGATCCCCCGCTTCGCCGTACACAGCGTGATCACCGAGCCGACGTATTCCTGGGGCATGTAGAGGGTGACGGTAACGATCGGCTCGCGCACTTCTTCGATACGCGACGGATCGGGCATTTTGCTCGGGTTCTCGAACGTGACCACCGAACCCTCACGCATCAAGACCTCGTAAATCACCGAGGGCGCCGTGGTGATCAAATCCATGTCGTATTCGCGCTCGAGGCGTTCCTGCACGATTTCCATGTGCAGCAAACCCAGAAAGCCGCAGCGAAATCCAAAGCCCAGGGCCTGCGACACCTCGGGCTCGTATTGCAGCGAGGCATCGTTGAGCTTGAGCTTTTCGAGCGCGTCTCGCAAAGCCTCGTATTGATTGGACTCGACCGGGAAAAGTCCCGCGAAAACCTGTGGCTTGACTTCCTTAAAGCCAGGCAGCGGAGCCAGCGCGGGTTTCATCAGGTGGGTGACCGTGTCGCCGACTTTGGCGTCTTTGAGATCCTTGATGCCGGCGATGATAAAGCCCACCTCGCCTGCGATTAGCGCCTCGCGCTGTCGCGACTTGGGCGTGAAAACGCCGACCTGCTCGACGCCATGCTCGGCGCCGGTGGCCATCAGGCGGATTTTTTCCTTCGGCCTTAAGGTGCCGTTGAAGACCCGCACCAGCATCACGACACCGACATAATTGTCAAACCAGGAGTCGATGATCAGCGCCTGCAGCGGCTCGGCGGGGTCGCCCTTGGGCGGCGGGATGCGGGCAATCACCGCTTCGAGGATGTCGTGCACGCCTTCGCCGGTCTTGGCGCTGGCGCGAATCGCATCTGTTGCAGGTATGCCGATGACTTCCTCGATCTCGGCGATGGCGTTTTCCGGATCGGCCGAAGGCAGATCGATCTTGTTCAGAACCGGTACCACTTCAACGCCAAGTTCAAGCGCGGTGTAGCAGTTGGCCACCGTCTGCGCCTCGACGCCCTGGCTGGCGTCAACGACAAGCAACGCCCCTTCGCAGGCCGACAGCGAGCGGCTGACTTCGTAGGAGAAATCGACGTGGCCAGGCGTATCGATCAGATTGAGGGCGTAACGCGTGCCATTGGCCGCAACGTACTCGAGCGCGGCCGTCTGGGCCTTGATGGTGATGCCGCGCTCGCGTTCGAGATCCATCGAATCGAGCACCTGCGCACCCATCTCGCGCTCGCTTAGCCCGCCACAGAGCTGGATGATGCGATCAGCCAGCGTCGACTTGCCATGGTCGATGTGGGCAATGATGGAGAAGTTGCGGATATGCTGCATATCGCCCGATCGGCGGCTCGCTGACACAACAAAAAAGGCGCCCAAACCCGCGTGGCGCCTGCGCTACAGCCGCTCATTTTAGCACCTGCGGCTGCTTTTTCAGGCTCACGGGCCCATCGCGCCAAGTCGCTTGGCCAGCGCGTCGTGATCCAGCACGTAGTGGCAGACCTCGACGTCGTTGGCAAGAAGCACCGGGACGCGCTCGCCAAAGCGCTCCTCGAGCAGCGAATCGGCATCGACATCGACAATCTCAAGCGGCCCCAAGTCAGCAAGATAGGGCTCAAGCGCCTCGCGCATCTCGTCGCAAAGGTGGCAATAGCTTCGTGTCACCAGGGTCCAGGTGACACGTGCCTGACCCGCCGCTATGGCTGCACCGGGCGAATCGGCACATAGCGCGCCGCATCGCCACGTCGTACCAGCAAAAACGCCGACTTCTTGGCATCGAGCTTTGCGATCAGCCCGGCAAACTGCTTGGCGTTGACGACATCATTGTTGTTCAGTTCGGTAATGACGTCGCCCGGGTGCAGATCGGCCACCGCAGCAGGGCCTTCGACCGCCGTCACCTTCACGCCTCCGGTCACGCCCAGGTCGCGTTTTTCGTCTTCGGTGAGATCGATAACGGTCAGCCCGAGCGAATCGGCGGGCGCGGGCTTGGCCTCGTCGGGTTTGGGCACGGGCGCCTTGCTTGCCAATGTCGGATCGAGCTCGGCGACGGTAATCGGCACGTCACGCGTTGATCCCTTGCGCCAGATCTGGACCGTTGAATGTGTGCCAGGCTTGGTTTCGCCCACAAGGCGCGGCAGATCGGTCGAATGATCGATCACCTGGCCGTCAAATTTCAGGATGATGTCCCCGGCCTGCAATCCCGCCTTCTCGGCGGGCGATCCCTTCTCGACGCGGGACACGAGCGCACCCTGCGGCTTCAAGCCGATCGCCTCCGCCTCCTCCTTGGTGACTTCGCGGATCTGCACGCCAAGGCGCCCGCGCGTGACTTTGCCAGACGTTCTGAGCTGCTCGACGACTTGCATGGCCTCGGCGATCGGAATGGCAAAGGAGATGCCAAGACTGCCGCCATTTTCCGAAAGGATCTGCGAGTTGATGCCGATCACCTCTCCGCGCATATTGATGAGCGGGCCGCCCGAATTGCCCGGGTTGACGGCGACGTCGGTCTGGATAAACGGCAGGTAGTCCCCGGTTTCCCGGCTTTTCGCGCTGACGATGCCGGCTGTCACGGTATTTTCAAGACCGAAGGGCGAGCCGATCGCGAGCACCCATTGACCGACACGGATCGCCTTGGAATCGCCAATGGCGAGCTTGGGAAGCCCGGTTGCATCGATCTTCACGAGCGCAACGTCAGTCCTGTCATCGCTGCCGATGACCTTGCCCTTGAATTCGCGCTTGTCGGTGAGCGTCACATAAATTTCGCTGGCACCTTCGACGACGTGCGAATTGGTGAGGATATAGCCGTCTGACGTCAGTATGAAACCGGAGCCAACGCCACGCGGAACCTCGCGCTCGATGGGCGCACGATCACCTTTTTTTGGCGCAGGCGCAGGCGACGGTTGCGCACCTTGCGGATTTTGCGGCATCGGCACGCCGAAAAAACGCTTGAAGAGTTCTTGCAGTTCCTGGTCGTCAGGCGACATGCCATTCGCATCCGGATGCACCCGCTCGGTGGTGCGAATGTTGACAACCGACGGGCCGACCTGATCGACAAGATCGGCGAAGTCGGGCAACTCGCGCATTTGCGCCGGGGCAGCAATCGGCACGAATCCCAGGGTAAGCAAGAGCGCGCAGGCGCTCGCAAGCGTTTTGATCATGTTCGATTGCCAATCAATGGTAAGCCAGACTAGCGTAGTTTACGTGGAAGTTGGCGCGCCTTACTTGGGAGGCACAAACTCGACCGAGTCGGCAAACTGGCGCACGGTGCTTGGCGGAACTTCGCCAACCACCGTGAGCCAGAACTCACCGAGCCGTTTGCGCACAACGTTGATCGGACCCTTGGTCGCGTCGCCTTCGACTTCGCCTGGACCGCCCAAGGGCTCGACGAACACCGAAACCGACGCCAGCCCGTCCGAAAACACGATCTGGCCGACCTCACGCCCGGCGCCAAAAGTGCGCTTGGCCTCAAGCGTTTGATGAAATCCCGGCAGCTGGGCATTCACGCGCCAGCCGCGCTCTTGCAGATTTTGCGGCACCGATTCGAAATGCTCGACATGCCAGCCATCGGTACTTGCGGCACTGGGCTTTAGCCGGGCGCGGTCGATGCGCCCGCCAATGGTGACATCGGTGAAGGCGACCTGCTCCAGAACCTCGCCATTCTCGTTGAGCGTCTCGGCCTTAAGCAGGAGCCCCGAGGCCTGGTCGGTCCAGAGTTTGTAGCCATAGCGCAGCGCGTCACGCGGCTCGACCGAGACGACATTGCATTCGTGTCCTGCGACGCGCTCGGCGCCAACGCGGGTGACACGATAATTTGCGTCGATATCGGCAACCGGCGCGCTTAGCAGCGCCGGGAACTGATCGGTCTTGGCATGGCTTTCAACCAGCACCAGCTTGCGGTCCGGTACATAACAGCGAACCTCGTCATCGTGGCGGATGAATTCACGGATACGGCCATCGAGCAGTTCCAGCTTTTCGTTCTCGCCTGACGCGTCCATGACGTGGCTGATGCGCGTCGACTGCACGGTCGCGCCCTGCTGGTAGATGAAAGTCCCGGAATACGTCTGGTGCTGGGCTGCGCTTTGGATCGCGCTCAGAAGGTTCGCGCCGTCGTCGGCTGCAAGCGCCGGGGCGGCCGTGATGACAAGAGTCACACCCCATAGATAGAGCAGGCGCGCTCGCGCCATGCGCCTGGGCGGTGCACTTGACAATGTCACTGCGCTGCGGCGTGCGCCGCCACGTTGCTGCAAAACCACCGGACCCGTTGGGCCAACGTTCGGAATCAAGGGTGTTTCGACCCTTCGTTTGCGGCAATATCAAAGGAAGCCGCCTGAATTGCGACCGGGCCATGCAGGCCCGTCGAGCCGAATTCCTGATGCGCCATGACGTACTCGCGCAATTGCGCAGCATCGACAGGCTGTGGCGCAGCGGCGATCGGCGCCGCTGGCGCTGCCGTGACGCTTGCTGGCGCGCTGGCCTTGGTCGCTAAGGCCGGATCGGACTCGGCCACCAGATTGCCCGAAGGCGGCAAGGCAATCCACACCACCATCGTGACAGCGGCCATTGCAGCTGCGCCTGGCACGGCATAGCGCAGCCAGCGCTTTGGCCGGGCCGAACCCCCGCCTGGGGCCAGCACCGTGGGCTCGGCCGCGAGGCGTTCGCCAAAACGGGTCATGAAATCGGCGCTTGCCGTCATCGCTCCGGTTTCTTCCGAACGCAGGCAATCGCCGACCCAGTGCAGCTCGTCCCATGTTGCCCGCAATGCTGGCGTATTGAGCAAGACATCGAGAACATGCTGCGCCTCGTCCGTCGATAGCGCACCATCCGCGAAGGCGCCAACGGCGCCATCGAGGCCAAGTTCGGGGGCAGGTTGTTGCCCCGCTGCGTCGTTCATGCTTACCACCTTTTATCTTTGGACGTTCCAAGCAACGGTCTTAACTCGGCGGCGATTGACTCGCGCGCCCTGAAAATGCGGGATCGCACGGTACCAATCGGACACCCCATCGCGGCAGCGATGTCTTCGTAACTCATGCCTTCAATCTCTCTTAACTGAATTGCCGTTCGCAACTCTTCGGGCAGGGCATCCATCGCCCGCGACACGGTATCCCCGACCTGCTTGCTCATCAGCAACGATTCCGGGGTGTTGATATCCCTTAGTTGGTCGGCGTCATCGAAAGTTTCAGCTTCTTCAGCATCATTGTCGGTGGTGGTAGGGGCGCGACGCCCCTGTGACGCTAGGTAGTTCTTCGCAGTGTTAATCGCGATGCGATAAAGCCACGTGTAGAACGCGCTCTCGCCGCGGAACTGCGGCAACGCCCGATAGGCCTTGATGAAGGCTTCCTGCGTCACGTCCTCGATTTCGGCGGCGTCACGCACGAGCCGCGACACCAGGCGATTGATCTTGCGCTGGTACTTCGACACCAGCAGTTCGAACGCACGCTTGTCGCCCTGCTGCACCCGCAAGACCAGCAGTCGGTCGACTTCACGCTCGTTGACCTGGCTCATGCGAGGGCCTTCGCGCCACGGCAGGGCGGACGTGTCCGTGCGCAGGGCAGGCTCGGGCCGGGCGTGAAGGCAGATAGCGGCATCAGGAACTGATGCCTACACCCGCCGCAGCAGCATGGTGCCGTTGGTCCCGCCAAAACCGAAGGAGTTGGACATGGCGACGTCGATTTTCATGTCGCGCGCCTCGTTTGCGCAGTAATCAAGATCGCACTCCGGATCCTGATTGAAAATATTGATGGTCGGTGGCGAAACCTGATCGCGCACGGCAAGGACCGAGAAAACGGCTTCGATGCCGCCGGCCGCGCCAAGCAGATGGCCGGTCATGGACTTGGTCGAGTTGATCACAAGCTTGCGGGCGTGGTCGCCGAACGCCATCTTGATCGCCTCGGTTTCGTTCTTGTCGCCAAGCGGCGTCGAGGTTCCGTGGGCATTGATGTACTGGATCTGGTCGGCATTCAGACCGGCGTCGCGCAGGGCGTTGCGCATGCCGCGGCGCGGGCCGTCGGCATCGGGCGCTGTCATGTGATACGCGTCAGACGACAAGCCATAGCCGATGAGTTCACAGTAGATCTTGGCGCCGCGTCCTTTGGCGTGCTCGTATTCTTCGAGCACCAAAACGCCAGCGCCCTCCCCAAGCACGAAGCCATCGCGGTCACGGTCCCAGGGCCGGCTCGCCGTTGCCGGATCGTCGTTGCGCGTCGAGAGCGCGCGCGCCGCGGCAAAGCCGCCGATGCCCAGCGGCGAAACCGTTGCTTCAGCGCCGCCTGCGAGCATGACGTCGACATCGCCATAGCCGATCATGCGCGAGGCCTCGCCAATCGAGTGCAAGCCGGTCGTGCACGCCGAGACGATGGCAAAGGTCGGACCCTTCAGACCGAAATAAATCGACAGATGCCCCGAAATCATGTTGATGATCGAGGCCGGCACGAAAAACGGCGAGATGCGGCGCGCACCGCGTTTTTCAAGCTCGGCGTGGGTCTCCTCGATCAAGGGCAAGCCGCCGATGCCCGAGCCCACGATTGCGCCGATGCGCTCCTCGTTTTCGGGCGTGACTTCGATGCCGGCATCGGCCATCGCCTGGATGCCCGCCGCGAGGCCATAATGGATAAAGGTATCCATGTGGCGGGCTTCCTTGGCGGGAATGTACGCGTCGATCGCGAAGTCGCGGACTTCACCTGCAATCTGGCAGTTAAACGCGCTTGCGTCGAACTTGGTGATGGTGCGGATGCCCGAGCGGCCGGCAAGCAGATTGGGCCAGGCCTCGGTAACCGAATTGCCCACCGGGCAGACCAGACCCAGGCCGGTCACGACGACGCGACGGCGACTCATCAGGCGCGGGAATTACTTCTTGTGGCTCGAGACGTAGTCGATGGCCTGTTGCACGGTCGTGATTTTTTCGGCTTCCTCATCGGGAATCTCGGTTTCGAATTCGTCTTCGAGGGCCATCACGAGCTCGACCGTGTCAAGCGAATCTGCTCCAAGGTCATCGACGAAGGAGGATTCGTTCTTGATGTCCGCTTCGTTTACGCCAAGCTGCTCGGCGACGATTTTCTTGACGCGTTGTTCGATGTTATCCATGTTTCGCCTCTGAGAGGTGGATTGAAAAAATTGCGCGAATTGTAGCAGACGCAGACGACTCCAATTCCGTGCAAATCGCGCGAAGGTTATTGCATATAAAGGCCACCGTTGACATGCAATGTGGCACCGGTGATATAGCCTGCTTCAGGTGAAACAAGAAAAAGAACCGCGCTCGCAATATCTTCGGGAAGACCCATTCGTCCCAGCGGGATCTGTCCGCTAAGGGCTTTGACCTGTTCGGCCGTCAACTCGCGCGTCATATCGGTGTCGATGAATCCTGGCGCCACGCAATTGACCGTGATGCCGCGACTGCCGACCTCGCGAGCAAGCGCACGCGTCATGCCTGCGACCCCCGCCTTGGCCCCGGCGTAGTTGACCTGACCCGGATTGCCCGACGAGCCTACCACGGAAGTGATATTCACGATGCGTCCGGAGCGTGCGCGCAGCATGCCGCGCAAGACCGCCCGCGAAGTCCTGAAAACCGAGGTCAGGTCGGTTTCGATCACCGCATCCCAGTCCTCGTCCTTCATGCGCATCAAAAGCGTATCGCGCGTGATGCCGGCATTGTTGACGAGGATGTCGAGGCGGCCGAAGTCGCGTTGCACGGCATCGATAGTCGCTTCGATTTCGTCCTTGCGATCGACATTCATCACCACGCCCTTGCCGCCCGTGGCGAGAAGCGCATCGGTGATCGCCTTGGCACCGGCATCCGAGGTTGCGGTGCCAACGACGCGCGCACCGGCACTGGCAAGCGCCAGCGCGATGGCGCGGCCGATGCCACGCGTGGCGCCTGTGACCAATGCCACCTGTCCTTCGAGTTTCATCGGCTTGCCTCCACCGCCGCAAGCAGCGACGCCTGGTCATTGATGGCGCCGCCATCGAGTTCGCGATCGATACGGCGCGTGAGGCCAGAGAGGACCTTGCCGGGTCCGCATTCGAACACGCGCGTCGCCCCCTGATCACGGATCTTTTCGATGACTTCAACCCATCTGACAGGATGATAGGCCTGCCGCACCAGGGCATCGCGGATCATCGCCGGGTCCGACGGCGAGGCGGTATCGACATTGTTCACCACCGGAATCACGGGCTCGTTTAGGACCATGTCAGAAAGCGCCCTGGCCAAGACGTCGGCCGCAGGTTTCATGAGCGTGCTGTGAAACGGCGCGGACACGGGCAAGACGATAGCGCGCTTGGCACCCAATGCCTTGGCGGCTTCGCACGCGCGCGTTACTGCTGGCGCGTGCCCTGCGATCACGATTTGCGCCGGATCGTTGAAATTGACGGCTTCGACGACATCGCCATTGGCACTTTCCTCGCAGGCGCGCGCGACCAGCGCGGCATCAAGGCCAAGGATCGCGGCCATCGCGCCGGTGCCCACCGGCACTGCCCGTTGCATCGCGTCAGCCCGCAGGCGAACGAGCCTGACCGCAGCGCCAAATTCGATCACGCCGGCCACGACCAGCGCCGCGTACTCGCCAAGACTGTGTCCGGCGACAAATGCCGGCGCTCGCCCACCGGCGGCGCGAAATGCGCGATACACGGCCACGCCCGCAGCGAGCATGACCGGCTGGGTATTGGTCGTAAGCCCGAGCTTTTCGGCGGGACCTTCCCTGATCAGCGTCGTCAAGTCCTCGCCGAGCGCCTCGGACGCTTCCTTGAACGTGTCCATCACGACCGGGAAATCCGGAAAATCGGCGAGCATGCCAACGCTTTGCGATCCCTGACCGGGAAACACGAGCGCAAATCTCATAGCGAGGTCCCTGGCGCTTCAAATCGCCATGTTGGTTTGACTACATTCTGACGAGCAGCGCACCCCAGGTAAATCCGCCTCCGACGCCTTCCATCATGACCACCTGGCCAGGCACGATGCGGCCGTCGCGCACGGCCTCGTCAAGGGCCAGGGGAATCGAAGCTGCCGAGGTGTTGCCGTGGCGATCGACCGTGACCACCATCTTCGCAAGCGGCAAGCCAAGCTTCTTGCAGGTGCCTTGCATGATGCGGATGTTGGCCTGGTGCGGGATGAGCCAGTCGATATCGCCCGACGTCATCTGCGCCGCGGCCAGCGCCTCGCGTGCGACGCGGTCGAGCACGTTGACTGCGAGCTTGAATACCGCCGGGCCGTCCATGTGCAAGAACGCGCTGCCGCTGATCACGCCCGAATGCACGTTGCCTGGCACGCACAGGATGCCGACGTGGCGCCCGTCGGCATGAAGCCTTGTCGCCAGGACGCCCTCGGCACTGCTCTCGCCAAGCACAACCGCGCCGGCGCCATCGCCAAACAGCACGCAGGTCGTGCGATCCTTGAAATCGAGGATGCGCGAGAAGACCTCGGTGCCGATGACAAGAACGCGTCGCGCCTGGCCAAGCTTGATGGCATTGTCAGCCAGCGTGAAGGCGTAGGCAAAGCCGCTGCATACCGCCTGCACGTCAAAGGCCGCACACTGGTTGTCGATGCCAAGCTTGTGCTGAATGATGCACGCCGTGCTTGGAAAGACCATGTCAGGCGTCGAGGTGGCAACGACGATCAGATCGATGTCGTTGGCTGCGACCTGCGCTGCCTCGAGCGCGCGCCTTGCCGCCTCGACGGCGAGATCGCTCGCCTGCACGCTGGCATCGGCGTAGTGACGTGCCGCGATGCCGCTGCGAGAGAAGATCCATTCATCGCTGGTTTCGATGCCGTCCTTGGCCAGCAATTCGGTCAGCTCGGCGTTGCTGACAACGCGCGGCGGCAGATAACTGCCCGTGCCCAGGATACGGCTGTGAACAGTCATGCGTTGGCAGCGCCGGTCGCAATCACGGCTCCGGGCGCCATTGCCGCGACCGAAGCCGCAATGCGCTCGAGCACGCCGTGCCTGGCCGCGTCATGGGCGTGCTGCAAGGCATAGCGAAACGAATACGCATCGGCCGAGCCGTGACTTTTCAGCACCAGGCCGCGCAGGCCCAAAAGGGTCGCACCGTTGTAGCGGCGATGATCGACGCGGCGCTGGAAATTTCTCAGCACCGGCCGGGCAGCCAGCGCTGCAAGCTTGGTGAGCGCATTGCGCGTGAATTCCTCGCGCATGAAACTCACCAGCATTTCGGCCACGCCTTCGGAAGACTTGAGAACGATATTGCCAACGAAACCGTCGCACACGGCAACATCGACGGTGCCGCGATAGATGTCGTTGCCCTCGACGTTGCCGTAAAAATTGAGCGCTGACGTTCGAAGACGTTCGGCTGCGAGCTTGACAACCTCGTTGCCCTTGATCAGTTCTTCGCCAACGTTGAGCAGTCCGACGCTTGGATTCTCGCGGCCGTTGACAGCGCCTGCAAGCGCCGCGCCCATCAGCGCGAACTGGATAAGATGCTCGGCGTTGCACTCGACGTTGGCGCCAAGATCGAGCACCGTCGTGACGCCACCCTTGCGGTTGGGAATTCCCATGGCAATCGCCGGACGGTCGATGCCATCGAGCGTTTTCAGGATATAGCGCGACACGCCCATCAGCGCGCCGGTATTGCCGGCGCTCACGCAGGCTTGTGCGCGCCCTTCCTTGACCAGGTTGATGGCAACGCGCATCGACGAATCCTTCTTGCGCCGCAAGGCGACCTCGATCGGGTCGTCCATCGCCACGATTTCGGAAGCGTGCACCACTTCGCAGGCTGCGCGCTGCTCTTTCGGCCATTTGCCAAGGCGCGCTTCGATTTGCGCCTTGTCGCCCACGAGAAGCAGCAATGCACCGGTTTCTAACTGCAGGAATTCGCGGGCGGCAGGCAGGGTCACGGGCAAGCCATGATCGCCCCCCATGCAATCCACTGCGATTTGAACTGACATGCGCTTCGCGTATTCGCCTATGTGCGGCTCAAAGGAGCGTCCGCGCGAATCGCACCGGATAACTGTGGGCGTATCGCAGACTTGCCGCAACCCCGACAGATTGTCGTCACCTGACGCCGATTACTCGTCGGTCTTGGTCTTGACGACTTTTTTCCCGCGGTAAAAGCCGTTCGGACTGACGTGGTGACGCAAATGCGTCTCGCCTGTCGTCGGTTCGGTGGCCAGCGGCGGAGCGCTCAAAAAGTCATGCGCTCGGTGCATGCCGCGCTTTGACGGGGACTTCTTGTTTTGTTGGACTGCCATGACAACTCCTTGAATTAGCCCGCTATTTTAGCACGGTCGGGCTTTTACAGCCATGCTCCTGCGCGCCCGCAAAGAAGCCTTGGCCAGCGCTCAAAATCCGCTAATGGTCGCGTTTGAAGTCCTTCAAGACAGCAAAAGGCGACGCTGCGGTGTCCTTTTCGATGCGTAGCGGCTCGGGACAGACATCGTGTTTGGGCGTGGCCGGAATCGCAAGCAGCACTTCGTCTTCGATCAGGGCGTCAACGTCGAAGCAGTCACTGCCAACCACCGCGTCAAATTCATCGACATCCACCGGCAGCAAATCCGCCTCGGCCTCGCTTGGCGCAAGCCACACGGTCGATGCAAGCGCAAGCGGCCATTCCATCGGCTTCAGACAGCGCTGGCAGCGCAATTGCACTCGCCCGAGGACGTCGAGCTTTAGAAACGGCCGGCTTTGCGATCCGATCAAACCCGACAAGCTCCATGCCAGCGCGCCGTCGCGCGCGAGCACGTCAACGCGCGGCAGTGCGCTAAGCGCAATCTCTCCCGATGCCGACTCGGCATTGCGGGCAAAGGCGAAAGCGTCGATGATCATGGCCACTTTAGAATCGGTGCGTAAGGCGCGCGCATGATATCCCAACTTTCCCCAATCAACCCAGTCAAACCCGAGCCGCGTCGCCTGATTCTGGCGTCGACGTCGGTGTATCGCCGCGAACTGCTCATGCGGCTCAAGCTGCCGTTTGCTTGCGTCGCGCCAGGCGTTGAGGAAACGCCTGGCGCGGACGAGTCGCCCTTGGCCGTCGCAACGCGGCTTGCTCGCGAGAAAGCGGCTGCCGTGGCCAGGCAATACGATGCGCTCGTGATCGGTGCCGACCAGGTCCTCGAGTGCGATGGCAAGGCGCTGGGAAAGCCAGGCGATCGTGACGGCGCGAGGCGCCAGCTGCTAAGCTTAAGCGGACGAGCGGTGCGCTTTCACAGCGCCGTTTGCGTCCTCGATGCGCGCAGCAACCACCCTGCCGAAGGTGTCACCGCCATCGATGTGCGCTTTCGGCCGCTCACGCTTCAGACGATCGAGCGCTATCTCGATCTCGAGCCGGCCTTCGATTGCGTCGGCAGCGCCAAGGCCGAGGGCCTTGGCATTGCCCTTCTCGCCTCGGTAACAAGCACCGATCCGACCGCGCTGATCGGCCTTCCCCTGATCCTTCTGGTCGACCTTCTGAGGGCGCACGATTATCCGCTTTTCGACACGCCTGTCCTGCCATGAGCGCCCCGGGCATCCTGTATCTTGTGCCGACGTCGCTTGGCGGTCCAGACCTCGATCACGTCTTGCCCGATGCCGTCTTCAAGGTGATGGCCGGCATTGGCTATGTCATCGCCGAAAATCCGAAAACGGCGCGGGCCTTTCTCAAAGGCGTAAATACCCATGCCCCGCTCTACCTGGCGCTGCAGGGCATCGATATCGTGCGCCTTGACGTATCGACCGACAGCAAAGACCTGCCGGCACTGCTTGCGCCGCTCTTGGCCGGGCGCAACGCCGCGCTCGTCTCCGAAGCGGGCTGCCCTGCGATCGCCGACCCGGGTGCGCAACTGGTGCGCCTCGCGCATCAGCAGGGCATCCGCGTCAAACCGCTGGTTGGTCCGTCATCGATCCTGCTGGCGCTAATGGCAAGCGGCCTTGACGGCCAGCGCTTCGCGTTTAACGGTTATCTGCCGACTGAAGCCAGCGCCAGGGCAAAGGCGCTGGAAAATTTCGAGAAGCACTCGCGCCTTGGCCAATGCACGCAGATCTTCATCGAGACGCCTTACCGCAATGAGGCTCTGTTTGACGGTTGCGTAAAGACGCTGCGCGCAGACACGCTCTTGTGCATTGCGACTGACATCACGCTTGAGAGTGAACGGATTGCGACCATGAGCATCTCGGCCTGGAACAAGGCGCGGCCCGCGGATCTGAAGAACCGGCCGAGCATCTTCCTCTTTCTCGCCCGCTCCTAGCGCAGCGTCAGGCCTGGCGCGAGCACATGGCCCACGCCGCCCAGGATGGACGAGCCAAGGCGCCTTGCAAATCGCTCCGACAGACTTTCCTTCTCGGTATAGTCGACGACGTTGTCGGCCTTGATGACATCACGCGCGACGCTGTCGACCGTCCCGTAGCCATCAGCAAGCCCGAGGTCGATGCTTTGCGTGCCGGTCCAAAACAGCCCCGAGAAGATGTCGGGGGTTTCCTTCAAGCGCTTGCCGCGACCGTCGCGCACGACCTTGATGAACTGGCCATGAATCTGGTCCAGCATGTCTTGCAAATGCGCTTTCTGCTCGTCGGTTTGAGGTGAAAACGGATCGCCTATGCCCTTGTTCTTGCCGGCCGTCATGAGGCGGCGCTCGACGCCAAGCTTATCCATGGTTCCGGTGAAGCCGAAGCCGTCCATGAGAACGCCGATCGAGCCGACAATGCTGGCCTTGTCGACATAGATCGCGTCTGCCGCCGCCGCCGCGTAATAGCCACCCGATGCGCACATCTCCTCGACCACGACATAAAGCGGCTTGGCGGGATATTTGGCACGCAGGCGGCGGATCTCGTCATAGATCATGCCGGCCTGCACGGGGCTGCCCCCTGGACTATTGATTCTCAGGATCACGCCCGCGGTGCCCGAGTCCTTGTAGGCGGAATCGAGCGCGGAATTGATCTTTTCGGCCGAGGCCTGGCCTTGCGAATCGATCACGCCTTCAAGATTGACGAGCGCCGTATGGCGCGTGCCGAGGTCGGCATCGGCGCCCTTGGGAGAAAATCCGAGTGCGGTGAAAATCGCAAGGAGGACGACAACGAGCGCTGAAATCTTGAAGAAGATGCCCCAGCGCCTTGCCGTGCGCTGTTCACGCAGTGCGGCATAGGCGAGATTTTCCAGCACGCGCCGCTCCCAGTTCGCGTCGCCTTGCGCAGCGCTCTCAGACGTTGCCGCGGCCTGGGAAATGAA
>Ga0116229_10003908_pt1 | contig 24499 bp, 18 predicted proteins | sample S1TSphgellanicum_3_FD_87313 | JGI IMG/M metagenome (GOLD analysis project Ga0116229, IMG submission 87313) | Host-associated microbial communities from peat moss isolated from Minnesota, USA - S1T2_Fc - Sphagnum magellanicum MG | ecosystem: Host-associated > Plants > Peat moss > Unclassified...
GGGTGTTCAATTTCCCCATATTTCTTTCTGGTTGCCTACTTTTTGATGCGACCATTGAAGTTGGGATTGTTATGTTAGCCAGAGTTTTGTGTGAGAGTGTTCTTACACATCTAATATGCTCCATTGGTAAATTAACTACTAGAGACGTGGCAATCAATGTTTTTTTTGCTCACAAATTTTGTCATTTCTTGACCAAAAAATAGTGAAATTTTCACAGAATGTTGTTTCTTTTCATGTGTCTCAGTTATTTCCCACAACCAGTGTAATTATTTGAATAATGTTGCTAATTTTTGGGAAATTGCCAAATTCGCAATATCACAAAATTGGGGGGAACCACGGTGGTAGCCAATAGTTCATAATCCATTAGCCACCTGATTTCTGATGGGTTATGTATAGAATTGATCAACTGTGTATTTTGATGAGCTCAAAAAAAAGCTTGGAAAACATGAAAGTGAGGTGAAAGAGTAGGTGGAAGAAAGCTCACATGGTTGGAAGGAGGCAATGAAAGAATTAAGATGTGAATGGAGAACCTAGGATTGTGAGAAATGAAGCATAATGAATAACATCCTTGTCTTATGACCAAATATTATTTAAAGTAAACCACTACTCTATACTCTTGAACACATAGGTTTCTAGAGGCCTGAAGAAGCTCGGAACGAGACTGCAAGTATTACCACCCAACTTTAGATGGACTCATATTGCTTGCATCTTTTGTAGCACTACCAAACAAATGTCCACTAAAGAAACATCACTAAACATTTGTACTAACAAATAATTTGTTAGTGCATTTGACATATGTTGAAGACTAACTAACCCAATTCAAGTGTGAAATCTATCAGCTTGCGTACACATGAAAAATAGAAAATAAATTGCTATGCACAACACAAAACTTTGCAGAATTTGACAACTATCATCTTTCACACAAGAATTTTTCAAAAGCTCATTAGCAACACACACCAGCCTACAAATCTCCCTTTTACACTAGTGTAACAAGAATACAAGCAACCTCACCCTGCATGGAAATGCTGTCAAAAGGTGGGAGCAAATCTTCTTGGGTCTAGGCACACATAAACTAAACTTTCAAGTGTTGGCATTTGCTAGTTAACAAATTTTCAGTTCACACACCATTGGGGGAAAATAAAAGGCACAAAACAAATGCACAAAACAAAAAACTGTTGCATCTGTACACGACCACCACACGTAGTCGAGCTAATGCACAAAACAAAATACTCTTTTCCACATACACCACCGCACTAAGTCAAGCTAACGCTCAATGGATCAAGAGCTTGAGCAAAGAGCTGTGTGATATTAAACTTCCCTTATGTTCTTAATGATCTTATGGCTTTTGAGTTGTGAGAAAGTCTAGGGTTTCGGTGACCGGAACAAAATCATCTGGCCTGATTTTGGGCCAAAAATCAGACTCAAAATCTGGCAAGGTTCAAATTTATTTTTTTGGCAGCACAATGAGTTGGAACCAGCCAGAAAATTTGCATGTTCAGGTCCAGTTCTATAATTTGAGCCAAATAATCGGCGTTTGGACAAGCCCATTGCAAGGGTTGAGGGTTCGCCTGGGTAACGTTAACTTGGCGTGGTTGTGGTGTTGGTGCGCTTGCACGCAGCTGGTGCGCCGTTGGCTACTCCGTCACCTCACGTTCTACCGCCTTCATGCCGCCTACTTCCTGGTCTTGGCGTGCGTTGGCGCCGGCTTGTTGTGGTTGTGTCGTCGCCGGGAGCGCGTCGGCGGTAGCGATGGTGGCCCGAAGCTGCTCGACTGCGTCTTCGCTGCCGTCTCTGCGCTTACTGTCACCGGTTTGCTTACTGTGCGAGTGCGGGATTTCTCCACTCTCGGGATGCTGGTGCTTCTCATTCTTATGGTGCTTGGAAGTCATGTTTTTACTTCGCTGCTTCCGCTCTACGTGCGTCGCTTTCACTTCTCTCGTATCAGCTCACACGATTTCGGTCCCGGGCTGATTCGCAGCTGTAGCGGTAAGTGTTGCGGGTGATATGACGCCATGAGCTTGTTGTTGTTTCCAAATTATCTTTTCTTCGTGATATACCAGCTTCTGCTGAGAGATCGGGTTCTGAAGAGAGCCGGCAATCTGAGGTTGTTGTGATTGTGGTTTTCCTCTTGAAGATTCACTGGAGATTAGCGTTTTGCCTGCTAATACACTTGGTGAAAAACTACCAGCACACGCACTTGCGCAGATGGGTGATTCCGAAGAAGATGATGCTATTGATTCGGCTTCTCCGTTGCAGATCCGACGTAAGAGTGATCAGTAACGTTATTGTGTGCAATTTGTTGTAGTGAGCAGTGAGGAGCAATAAGGGATCTTTTTTTTTAAAATATCTTTATCGCTGGATTTGTATCGTCGGTGGAGCAGGGATTGATTGCTTATCATTGAGCTGTGTTCGCAGGTGCAGGTGATCAAGCCGGGACCTCCACCGCTGATCAGCCCTCGGCGGAGGACGTTGATGGTTTCGCATCTCCAGGGTCGCGGAAGAGAAGCTTACCTATAGCATTGGGCGAAAGTCATTCAAATGCAGTTTCGAATGCGCAGATGATGCAGGCGCAATCAGCTCCAGGATCGCCGACTCACGAGCGTCAGCAGGCGGAAAAACACTGTGATACACGACAGGTACAAGAAAAGTACCTAATTGCAGCATACATGTCGCTGGAGCACAAAGCATTGATCACACTGTGTTGGCTTGTTCCAGCTTACTTCGTCGGTGTGCAGCTCTTGGGCTTTCTTGCCATCTCATGTTACATCGCTGTAGGGCCTCCGGAGGTTCGCGAGGTCCTCCAACGGGAAAGCGTAAACGCCACCTTCTATGGGTTTTTCTCTACAATCGCTGCGTTCTCTAACGCAGGGATGACGCCTTTGGACGAGAATTTGATCTCGTTTCCGGACTCCGCTCTGCTTCTTCCGATGTCGATGCTGATCCTGTCTGGTAACACAATGTTTGCACCGAGCATGCGGTTCATCATCTGGTGTCTGTATCGTTGCACAAGAGAGGAAAACCCACAGAAACAAGTCTACGAGTACCTGTTGACGTATCCGCGCAAGTGCTTCACTCACTTGTTTCCGCAAGTGCACACCGTGTGGCTGATCATCACCGTCGTTGCCTTCAATGCCATCGATTTCGTTACCTTTCGCTCTCTAGATTGGAATTCCGCGGCATTGAAAGGGATGAGAACAATGGACAAATTGATGGCCGGATTGTTTCAATCGATCAACACGCGGAGTGCTGGCATGAATGTGTTCATCTTGCGCGAGCTTTCCGCCGCCACACTGCTCCTCTATGCCGCTATGATGTGTGTCTACTGCATCTTTCCCACCCGCATCCAGCTGCGAATTGATCTTTCAGCTCTTTCTCCAATTGCTAATCAAAAGTGTAATTTATGGTGTGCTTTGTTCGCAGGTACATCGCAGTCTATCCAGTGTTCCTCTCGCGACAGAACACTCGGCTTGCACCAGATGGCGTAGCTCTGTATTATGAATCAGACCTCTGCATTTACCGGACCAAAAGGTGGGAAACGGACCAGGTGCAAGACAACAAGTTGTCGGTGCAGTATAGGAAGCTACTCTCCCGCGATTCCGCGTATCTTTTCCTTTGCGTACTTCTAATTTGCACACTGGAGACTAGAAAAATTTCCGCAGACCCTCTCAACTACTCCGTCTTCAACATTGTTTTCGAAGTTGTCAGGCAAGAATATTAAGTCCTTCATCTCATTTTTCAGTATCCAAATGAATTTTAAAGCGTGTGCTGGATTCAATATCCTGCTGCTACAATTTTCCCATTCGAATTTGTTCACAGCTGCCAGTGGGTTGTGGTGCGCAGTGCATATGGCAATGTAGGCATGTCAATGGGCTACAGTTGTGCAGTAACCAAGGAAGAGAATGTCAGCCATAGCTGCAAAGATGTGCCATACAGTTTATCAGGAAAATGGAGTGCTAACTCCAAGATCCTGCTTATTGCAGTCATGCTGGTGGGACGACATCGCGGATTGCCAGACAACATCGACTCTGCCATTATCTTACCTCACAATTTAACTACTACCATTTTAGACAACACTTCCATTTACAATCACAAGAAACTCAACTTAGTTCACAACCCTCCTGCTGTCAAGGATTCCCAGTCTTTTCACAATGCCTGTACAGAAGAACTATCTGTGAGAGTTTACTCTAACTGAGCTTGCACTCATATGGACAGATCCATGGAGACAAGACTAAGCAACGTGACGATCAAGTCAGAAAACGTGGTCATCACAGCATTCAACATTCAAAAGCAAGCCATGCAAAAGAATGCAATTGAGAGTCAATTCATCCAAGAAAAAGGCACCTCCACTGCACCCTTGGAAAACCCTATAAATTGATGCTTTATAGCTTTTACATTAGATTACTCTCCAGCAAGTTTAATGCATAAGGAATGAGAGCATAGTGATGGACAAATTCTCTCTACATTGATGATCTCAGAACATAAGATTTCTGAGTTAGAACTTAGTTCAAAATTTGAACTTCATAGCTGGGTCATAAGACTTCAGAAAAGCAAACAAGAGTTTGAATCAGATTGAGAACAGAAAGTGCTCATCCCATAGGAAAAGATAACGAGTTACATGATGTCTTACATCATTAACAAGAATAGAAGCAAACAAATGGAGTTATAAATAAGTTGTTCAGACTAGTCAAACTAGTGGTGAAAGCTGATCAGCTTTGAGTTTTGCAAACTATATACTAAGCACCCTGTTTACAAAAAGAAACTAAGTGCAAAATTTTGTGTAGTCTCCTGTAATAATCTCCCTGGTCATGTCAGAACACCTTGGTAAAATGCAGTCACCAATTTCAAAATTGGAAATAGAATCCTCTGCAAACTCAAAGACGACCATCTACAGAGAAAGCTTGCAGAACAGCTGCTGTTGGTCTATTATGAGGCAAACCCCCTGCAACACCTATAGCAGCACTCAAGGCATTTCCCCCACCCCATTCCAAAAATAAGGCATCAGACCTGAGGGCTACATCACCTTCTTTTCCTTAACAACTGGTGCCCTGGGAATCTTGCTCAAGACTGCAGCGTGAATTGTCTCGTACTGCTTGTGAACCTCATCACCCGCTACTTTTACATAGTGGTCAATCACATCCTTGTACTGCTCATAAATGACTGGAAGTGTGTGGGACACCACAATAACTGTTCCAAAACCAAACATGTCAGTTTTCATCCTTGACTGTCAAGACAAAGGATTCTTTGACAGTTTATATATCAGGATCTGTCAAGGATAAAAAAATATATCAAAACAATTTCTCCCATGTCAATGCCACCTCCTGCCTGAAGCGACCACTCCTCTTAGGGTTAAGGAACTTCCTTGATTCTAAGAGTTTGCAAGATGAATTATGTGCTCTTCCTGCAGCAAAAACAGAATGCATCTGCTGCACAAGGGATACAGCATCTCCAAAGCTATTGGCAATAGGAGTACAGCAATCCAATGTGAAGAACAATTCAAGCTGCTTCATAAATAAGTGCAAGAAATCATGGTAATATACGTTACCAAACATTATGAGGACATGAAGAAAAAAAATTCAGGTTGCACAGATGGACTATTGCCAGAAATACACTAAAAGGCAGCAATGTGAAGTACCTATCCACATAAGGGTGAGGAAATGGAACCATGACCCAGCTGTTGCAACAAGCCACAATGCTCCAACCACCTGTCACATTCCCCAATTCAGCCTCAGATGCGATAGCATTTCAAATACAAAGTTCTTAAAACCACTTTGGGACACATTACCTACTGAGAGGAAAGAATACCTTGATAAATAGTTTGAAATCCTTGCCAACAGCAATATCCTGGACAACATCCAGATAGTGATTGAGCTGTACACGAAGCCTGCTAGCTGTGCTGAGTACGAAATCCTCTGAGAGATGCAACTCTGGCACAGGAGGACCAGGCCTGTGTGACAACAAAACAAAATGTTGAGAATGACTTCTCACCCACACAAAACTCTTATTTTCCAAAGAATACAAATACATACTCGTCCTATGCTTCAGCATTCCGGTTGAGAAAGCTCCACACATGGACACATATGCCCAAGACGGATCAAGAAGTTGTCTTCCAGGAAACAAGAGGCATGAGTTGCTAAAAACATATAGGAATATAAATGTGTCCCTACATCATCAGAAACGATCAGGATCCAGTACCTGTTCAATACCGATGCCACGTTTGTCCATACAAAGAGGGCACCGATGAACAAGAGAAGGGCGTTGGAGACAAGGGAAACCAAGGAGTACTGCAAGTGCTCCAGCAAGTACCACAATAGCGTCGAACCAGCAAGAAGGGATACAGCGAGCTTCCTTTCCCTCCATAGTAGCACATCAGCAACTACAAACACGCCATAATGTAGCCAGGAGTTAGAAGAGATTTCCAATCAGACATGCTTCATCCTTCAGATACGGAACATCTGCCTAAGAGAGGAGAGGGGACTCTTAGACCTAGAACTCAAGAAAATAATAGAAGGAGGTCTCACTTCGTCCACCACCAAGAAGCTCGTGCACGGACTTCTCCCTGCCGAAGGACCGGGGTGCTGTTGCGTATCTTTCCGAAGGGGCTGATGCTGAGGCAGGAACCTTCGAAAAGCTGTTGAGCACGGAATGCATAGCGTTGGCCGCCATTGCTGAGACATCCGCGTGTTCAGACATGGTTGCAAAGAACTTTCTTGATCCTCTGGAAATCACAAACTATGAAATCCCACTGCAGCATCGTTGATACACGTACAAAAAACAAGATTCCAAAAGTCAGTGGCAAACTCCATGACTCAACCGCTTCAAATCTTAACAGCTATATTACTTGACGCATTCAAATAAAGCTTCGATAGAGCATAGGAAGCGCGCTGCAAAATGACCATCAACGAGTCCTTAAAGCATCAGACACGATGAAAAGGCTTGAAGGACACGACATATCGACAAGCAAAATGGACAAAAAAGAGACTGGGACGAAGCGGCTACGAATGTCAGAAATCCAAGTGAATGCAACCGACGGCGCATCAATGTAGACCTTGCATTTGAAAGGCGCTGGAGCATGCTAGCAATACTTAACCAGACCAGCTCAATATCCAACACCAGTCATCGTGACCACAGAAAGCTTAAAGTCAGGTCTTTACCTTGACAGAAAACAATAAGACACCTCTGAAAACATAATCTTCGTCTAAGTGGGATATTCCTACAAGCAACATTATAGCCATGTCCTAATCACGGCAGATCATCAAGACCAACAACTGCACAAAACCGACAATCTCGATCTACACAACAAATAAGCCCCAAAACCTGGAGAATGTGGGTCTAATCACAGTTCACTACCTCCCCCATTTCAAAGAGCGGATTTGAGGGACATACCTAGGTTGCGAATACGACAACTCGGCGAGAGAGGAGAAGACGTGTTTGGAAAGGAACTTATCAAGCTCGGGCTGTGCGACACACAGGGAAAAGACCAGAAAACACACTTTGGGAACAAAGAGACCAGCCAGCACCAAAAGAAGAACCCGCAACGCCCTCGACCAATAATAGCCGTCCAATGAAACCCCTAGAGCATCTCTACCGTTGAAACGAAGTCCTACCAAACATCCCCGGCTCTACTACACCACGGGTATACATCCGTTTGCACTGTCGGGACCTCGTTCCGACCCTCTTCCAGATGACGGCATCTCATTCTCTAACCGAACCTGAACTCCCGGTCATGGACCACCTTATTGTCGGTCGAACGAAATTTGAATTTCAGCCGTCCGATTCATCCCTCGCATCAAATTTTCATCCTGTGTCCGCAGACTCCACTGTCCGGTTCGAAGATGGGGTCGCGCGTTAACGTCGCCTCATTTTACCATCGCGTCCCAAAACTCCTGAGACCTCGTTCAGGATCTGGTTTAAGTTCACGCCTTGCCATTCGCCGGTTTCGACATCCCGTTCCCGCGCTTTTTGTCGTACCAGTTACCCGGGGGTTTATTTATTACGGGATTTGAATCAGGAGAGTTAAGGTGCCGTCGATTTGAGATCTGACAAAGAGGGACGGCCCAGATGTGCTACTGGCAAGAGTGGGACGGATGGGGTCCGTCCGATTACCTGACTGTCCTCTTGAATCAGACCCAATCTGACGCCTGGGATTTCCTGAGTTTTGAATGTTTTATTACTTTACCAAGTCCTATGCCTTTGTCACTTGGAACAAATATGACACGGTTCTTACATGGCACTATAGGGTAAAGAGTTCCATCGCCGAACACAGGCTGGTCACCGAGCATCCACTTAGTGCGGCAGCCCGCCTACGCTAAAACAATCAAAACATTTCTTATGGGCGTTCGCCCTTTAACCTATCACCAAACGCTTGGTTGAAAATAACTTTGTTCTAAGTTTTTCATATTGCTGACCACTCATCAAGTTTTAGTACTTGATCTTATGGATTTTGGTGGCCATATTTGTAAAAAATTTGAATAAATTTACAAAGAATCGTTTGATGATGGATGATTAAGTAAATTTCATTATGGAAAGGAGGAAACATGAATTACTTTCAATGTTTGGTTATAGGGAAAAATTGGGCCAATTTTTCAAGGGTCCTAGTTTGGTGTGGAAGTGAAAGCTTGATGATAAGCAATTGGATTGAACAATACAAGGAAAAGAAATTTGGTGATGTGGTCTACAAGTCATGTTAAATAGCACACAATTGACCATAGATAAGGATTAGGATTTACAAGAATCCAATGAATACTCAAATCTTATACATTAATTGGGGAAACCTTTATAATTTTGTGCACATCCCATTCTTGCCAAAAACTAAAGGCACCAAATTCACAAGGCAATGTTGCAAATCTACATACATAATTCATTCTTACGAATAAATAAGCAAAGAAATTTAGTATGTTAAAGCTTTCAACTTGTGAGAGAGTTAACCTCAAGTCATTTATCAAGGTTTTAAGAGCATAGGGCTAGACCAGTAGAGGCCAACCAAGATAGGAATAAAGAACTTTAGATAAAAAACACAAGTCCTAACATATTAACAAGAACAAACTCTGCAATTTAGAATAGCCAAAAAAGAACTTTAAGAGCTAGATCAAGGAACTACACGCACTAAGTAGCCAAAGAGGAACTACATGAGTTTGATCATCAACAATCAAATCCTAGCATTGTTAAAGAAGAGAGAAAAAACCAAATTTCAAGGATGGATGCAAAGTGGCATCTAGGAAGGGATGCAATAGATGAATTTTACAATCAAAAGTTCGAGAAGTCTTTATGTTGTCTTTGGATACATAGTTCTATAATTCTTAAGTACAATATATGTACCCATAAGAGAGGTAGATTTCTTCAAGCTCCAAGAAACTGTAATTTGTTATACATACCTACTACTTACACAAAGACAGTTGATCAAAATTTAGTATGGTCAAACTTTGAAGAGTTTTGTGCATCCGTCACAAGTTTCAAACAGCTAAAGGCATATGCATTTCACACTTACCTTAATCTTTCACATTCTCTTTAGATGTGTTTGAAAACATGATTTATGTGGTGGTGGCATTAAAAAGGTCGTGTTTAAATGGACATTAGTTGAATATTATAAACATTTTCAAATAAGTTATTTATGTTAACAATCCTTGGATAATTTTTGGTTTTGTAACAACCTCCATAACATGCAAAATGATGATAAAACCAATTTGTAGGAATTCCAACAAACAACTTGTACTTTGAGCACTTGAAGTTGAACACCTAAATTGTACATTGTTTGTAATAAAAAGTCAACAAAGGTTGGTAATTTTGTTGGTTACACCTTCATCTTTAAGCTCAACATGTAATATCAAATCCAAGTAACAAATTTGCCTATTCAAGTAGCCAATTGAAGCAAGCGAATGAAACAACAAAATTGAAGTAAATATGTAGACTAAGGTCATAAATCCATAGCTAAAAACTCATGGTCACCTATAACTAATGTCCATAATTAAGTATTGCAGTTTTCAAAACATCATCTCCTCATCTATGTAGGGTGGTAAATAGAAAGTTTGAACACAAATAGAAGATTGGATGCATGGGAAATCATTTTGGTGCATAAGCCTGATGGTCATGCGTCAAGTTTTGAAATATTCAATACCAATTATGAACATTAAAAGTCATGATTGCTTTGCATAGGACATCCTTTCAACACATTGAATGAACCAATGGCGTTGCATGGCATTAATGGAACAATGGAACTCACAAGGAAATGTGATGTTTCAATGGCACATGTGTCATTAAATAATACTCATAATGTGTCTAAGGTAAGTTGTTCAACACAAGTTCACATGAGTGATTTTTTTTTCTCATATACTTTTGCATGATTAATAGCCATGAAAAATCCTTGTTGCACAACAAGCCCTATTTTCTTTCTACCATCAATGGTTCCAATTTTGGCTTTAATGTCATCTTCTTAGCTCTTATATTTCACCTCAAACTTTTCAAACATCCACCCAAGTTCTTCATCCACTTGTTATATAGAAACATCATGGATTAAGTCTTTTGCATCCTTGAAATATCTTTGTAATTTTGTTAAAATTTCCCACTTGTTAAACCATCCCAATTTGCAATCCCTTTCCAAGTTTGAATGTAGTTTTGGGTCAACCCCTATATCCAAATTGTGGGATGTTGGCATTTGATTCAACATAATCAAAATGTTGCACATCGAAAAAATTCGGGCACCTCAATTTTGAAAGACATAAGTTTGAAAATTGGGTGTCCTAATCTTTGAGCCTATAAGTTGAAAATGAAGAACATTTAATGAAATTCATAATTGAAACCTACATGGTATTATGTTATCCAAAACCTTGCACGTGACCCAATGTTGACAATATTGATTTGAATGTTTGATTTGAATGTACATAATGGGAAAAAAAAATTAGTTCGTATAATGTCTAGTTGCATATTAAGATGTTTAGTTTCATGTGTAACAATTGGTCTTGCATGTTGTTAACATATTTAAAAGTGTGGTTATAATATTTCTAAAGCCAAGAAGAACACAAGGTTAGTTGAATTTAGCCCAAGTCATTTTAACTTTTGATCCAAGGTTATGCTTTGAATGACGAGCTAGTTATTCATTCTATTTTTATGTGCATCATTTTAATTATACATTATGATGGTAGCATTATGCAAGTTATGAAAGAAAAAATTACAATCATGGATGGACCAAAACTGCTTAAATTCCAAAAGTTGGTGAACCATGCATCATGCAATTCATTGGCATCAAAGGTATTTCATTAGAACAAATTTGTGATTTTGTAACTATCGTATGCAACTAATTTTCAATTACATGCAACTGCTAGACCCCATAGTTGCATAAAACAAGTTGCACATGATTGGTAGTTGCATACCATAGTATGTATGTGGACAATATATGTGATATGAATTTATACTTTATACATTTATATTATTCTACAAGGGTTACCCATGGTGACATGTGTTCATTTGTGAAGGTTAGCTATATGGTGACACATGGCATTTAAACATTAATTCAATATTCATCATTATCAATAAATTAATAATATTTTGGCCATAAAATAGGATGTGAATAAGATTTTGACATGTGTCCATTTGTGAAGCCCAATTATGTGGTGACACATGGTAATTTTTAAAAGCCCATTGATTGTTTAGTTTTTAATAAATTAGGTATGTAGGTAGGTCATAGGTAGGTAGGGAGGTAGGAAGGTAGGTATGTAAGTAGGTCATACGTAGGTAGTAAATATGTCATAAGTACATAAGATGGTAGGGTTAGGCTAGGTAGGTAGTTTAAAATAATCTAGTTTTGTGTTTGGGTTTAATTTTAGAGTTGAACCTCTTTCATTGGCCCATCCTAGATGCCATTTGTACTTGGTTTGTGAACAAGACAAATGCATTTACTTATATAGTGTGCACATTTGGAATTTAGAATAAAAAATATGGGATAAAACATTTAATTGCAAATGCAACCAATGTAATTGCAACATACATGCAAATATTACATGCAACCTATGCCACATTAACCTAGTTTACATACTAGCTAGATTAATTATATATTACAGGTAAGTAAATTAAATAGATAATAATAATAATATAATAAAATGATAATACTATTAATTGGTTAATAAATGTTAATAATTATAATTATAATTATAATAACATTCTAATAGGTATGACTACTTATAATGATTAATGATCGATAATATTATATTATTACTACTCAATTTAAATTAATAGTTGACTTAGGTAAATAACTAATTTAGGCTAAGGTATTTATAAACAAACAAATGTAGCATATTAGCCATAAAAATATTACCAAAATTAATATTATGTTTAAAATCAAAATTATAGTATTGAAAAATAATAGTAATAATATTAACAATTTAAAACAACAACAACAATAATATTTAATATTAAAATCCATTTAAATTTATATTAATAAATAATTTAGTAAATAATCATAGGTTAACTAATGTTCAACCAAAAATATAATACCATAATTAAAAAAAAATTATAATAAAATTTAAATAATATCTATTAAATAATAATGGACAATGTAACCTCTTAGCCATAGGTGTACTAATATAAATAATACCAATATAATGAAATTAAAATAATATTTATTCAATAATAATAATAACTATTGAATAATAATAATCAAATAATTAGTAAGTAACAATATTAGTAATTATAAGTACAATTAATATATTTATATATATTTAGGGTAAACTAATTTTGATTAAATTGCCTACATAAATATATTTAGTGTATTAACATAGGTATGTATTCACTTAGGTCATGATTTTTATGACACGTGTCCATTTTGTACACTACTAATTGCATGTTAGTTGCATACACAATCAATGTAGTTGCAAATGACATGATCTCTATTAGTGTTTGTTTTTGCAATATTAGTTGTAAGTTCAATATCCATCTTAAGTGTGTAGGAGACCTTTTTGGAAAGCAAAACATTGGACCATTGATCTATAAATGTTTGTAAATCTTTTCTCGATACACCTTCAAAATTCCAATGTACTTTTGTGAATATTTTTGAAAAATAAATTTATGTAAAATCAAAACCAAAAAATTTAAGTTGAAAGTTTGGAAGGTTAAGTATTGTTATTTACATATTCGGTATCATGGAAAAACTTAGGATGTCATTGTAGGACTTGAAACTCTTTTTCTCCACATATAAGTGTTGATTATAAAATATTGTTTCATCCATCTTGGTACACGTTGTTAGTAATGTCAACTCCTTTTTGGGAGGTGTTGGTGTTGTGTTTGATGGCACATAATGTCTAGTTGAGATTTTGTAAATGAACCAACAGTGGGCATCTTGAGAACTAAGTTGACTTCTTTTTCATTGGTTGAAGATGTTCCAATTTTTAAACCTTGGCCATACATAGCTACAAAAGACTTTGCAATGTTTAAACCATGACAATCTTCTCTGGTAGAAATAACAGCTTCAAATTAGTCCCATTTCTTTTTATAAAACAAATCAACAATCTCAAACTCACAACAAATGTCACTTGGTGTATACATGGTTAAGGTATCATGTCTTATTACTCTTATCAATTCAAGTTCAATGCATTTGACATTTATTTTGGTGTCTTTTTGTGTGCAAATATACATACTAATTTTTTTGACACTTGCCTCCATAAGCAAATTTCCTTTAATTTTCTTTTCAAAGGACTTGAAGGCCAACCAAAATGATTTGGATGCTTTATCTTTTGATGGATTTTTGTCATTTTGCAAATAACCTATTTGGATGTCCTTTTCCTCCAAGGCTTGAAAGTAAGTTTTTAAGGTATGAATCCACTTCCCTAACAATGTTTGCAAGAACACATCATCATTTAAATCATCTATGATGAAAGGTTGGTTTGTAGGTTTACTTTGCAGTAGACCTTCAATACGATTGTACTTGTAACTAAAAACTCCATATGCACAATAGTCAAGAGATACAATACCATGTTGTGTATTGTGATTAATCATCATGTCATGGCCTCTTGGTGACAATGGGCTTCTTGATGATGATGGTTGAAGTTTAGATGATAATGTTTGTGCAATTGTAGCTGCAATAATCATCCAAGATTCATTGTCATCAAGTTCTTGTAGGCTTGATGTCATTAATGGAACATCCTCCATTTTTTATGTCAATTGATTGACTGCGTAATACGTAGTTAATTAAATCATTAAATGTTTATTCAATGACCCTTTATGAAGGTATATACATTGCATCAATAATATATATAATTAGGGAAACAAGTTTAGTTTTTTAAAAACTTGTACACTATTGGTCATAACATGATTATGGGGCTAGGTTACAACATTGTATAATGATATCATTGAATATGTCAATTGCTTTAACTTTAGTACTTTAATACTTTAGTACCATCAAATGAAAAATGTCTTATATCATTGTTACATAGAATGTAACAACTTAATTTGAAGATGCATATTATCCAATGTGTAAAAAACTCATAAGATTGGAGTATTGACATTTTGGTCTTTCCAAAAGATAACATGGGTTGACATGGAATTCTTTTCTTTCCTCTTGACTTGATTGTATGACAACCTTATGAAAGAAATACAAATAGTTTGCCCATTCATGTTATGCTCTCATGGCCTATTAACCCATTACAAGCCACCATAAGTAAATTAAGATTGACTTCAATGTTTCAAAGTTTGAAACCTTAATTTGAATGACTTGATGTGGTGTTTATAGGTGATAGATTAGTAGGAAAAGAAAACAAGGTAGAAGTAGTTTTGAAAAGGTCAATTAGAACATTGTTCATAATATCTAGTAGTTGCAAGGAATGTTGCTTCCAAAATTGTACCTTTCATGTTGGAGGCTTGCAACAATGAAGGAGTCGATCCAAACTGCTCCATCATCATCACTTCTTGGAAATAAGATTGATTCATGTCAATTACTATAGTCGGCAACATTGATGGCTTTTAAGGTAGTAGATTGTAAAATTGTTGGCAATAATAATGCCATACAAAGTTCATGGCATTGTAACAAATGGGTTAAGCTTGTATCTTTGCTCATATCTTGTTCCACCAACCCTCTTTGTTTGCTTGTAGAACATTCTTATATATTAACCACTTTGCAAATGACTGAATTGGGGCAATTTCATGAAGGTTTTTGCAATGCCAAGCTTCACACTATTGCAAGCATGAAGGGGTTGAATATAAATGTCCACCCCAATTTGTATTACTTGGCAAGGTGATTATAACTACAAGGATATCTAGGGGCCATGTAGTAACCATGGGTAGGGTGGTTGCCTAACTCGAATCCAAGCAATGGATTGTGGCAATGTGTAAATAATTATTGATATCATGTGCATTGATTGTTATTGATTTGGTTGAGAAGAATTATTTCTTAGTGTGCCTCTTCATCAATTGTTGGATCCAAAACTGGGAAAGTAAACAAATGTTTGGCCTACCCTTTAGATAGTAGTTAAAAACACAACCATTTGTGTTGGAGGTGGTGGTGATGGGAAATCTTCTTCATTTAAGGCCATACTACACATGTCGACTATGTATTTAATAACCATAATCCAAGTTGAAAATTGAACAAGATAATTAAAGGCAATTTGACATTAATTGATACATTAAACAATGAACGGTTTACACAAACATATGCCACACATTTGACTTTCAATTTAAATGTAAATTTACACAAAATAAAAATTTTAGGTTTTGAAAGAACCTTTTCATCATTTAGAAGTTATACAAGTATTAAAGCCTTGTAGTGAAAAAATAATCAATTGAATTGGTCTAATTGTTGTTACAAAAAAGCTGAAGAAAATTTATATAGATCGTAGATAATATCTTTAAAACTTCTTGAAGATATTTTTAAATCCTTCCCCAAAAAACCCCAAAATCTTTTTCCAAGAATATTTTACACCCCACAAATATTTTTGGTAGTGATAATAAATGTTTGGCCCAAAGTTGGTGTCATTTAGATTGAAGGACTTGTAGTTCCTCCCATGTTCATTCAAAATAATTTGCTTTTGCTCATCATTTGAGCATGCTACATTTGAACTACATTCAAGAGGATGACACTTGCTTCAATCCAACAACTCACAACTTCAAACAATATCCACCATCAACGACCTCAATTTTTTTGAAAAGTTAATTATAGCCTGAAGATAGTAGGAGTAAATTTGTTCAAGTATTTTAACAACATACTTGACTCATAAATGTTGAACAAGAAATATGGTTTGAAGCAATACAATATTGAGAAGGATGACTTTGGTTCAAAATTAGAAAGTTATACAAGCATAAAACAAGCTTCACCTTGATGACACCATGTAACAAATCATTTCTTATTTGAGACTTTATAGACATGATAAAAGTAACATAAGAGACCATATAAATTTAATAAAGAAATTTTAAGGAAGAGGCAATGTCATCAAAGCCATTCAATAATTTTTTAAAACTTCAAATGAAAATAAAAAGGTTGAACATGAACATGTTGAGAGGGTTAGACATACTAGTTTGAGGGTTGCCCAAATGAACCTTGCAACAACCAATGTTAAATATGTTCAATATGCCACAAATCGAACCTCAAATATGATGTGTTCCCCAATGATTCAATTCTAAAATGGTTTGAATTTTGAAGAGTTTCTTGAAAGCAAAATACTAAATCTAGGCATAACTTGCTGCAATTAACTTATTATGGTCATTGATGTGCAATTTGTGTTAGGGTCATGTGTAATTTGATGTTTATTCAAGAGGTAGTAGTGTTGAGCACCAAGAAATTGAGAAAGTGAAAGGTTAAGAAGATTACTTGCATGTGAAAACATTGCACGCAAATGAAACTTTCACTCCATGGATTCTTTCATAAATTTATCTATTTCATAGATAAATAAATTTGCATTAGGCAATCTAGACATTTATCTTTCTCTTTTTTTCATCCAAAGCTCATTAGTCTTTTTTTAAAAATGGTTTATACATGTAAATTTTGGCCGATGTTGGGTGGTTAATAAAATCTAAGGACTCGAATTGATTGATGGCTAAAGTTTGTGTCTATTGTTAAGTGGTTTTTTTATATAGTGGAGATGGTTCAAGCTTGTGTCCTCAATATTCTTTCCGTTTTCTTGCGTTCCAAACTTTCGTATTGAAAGCTTATGATTTTGAGTGTGATAGCAAGAAAGCAACATGGACACATTGTCGAATTGAAAAACAATTTCATGGATGGTGTAGTGTCAAAGCTAAAGAAAGACCATGTTAAGTGACAAGAGGGTTTTGTGTTAACTTAATAACCTATTACATTAGGTAAGTTACTTCATTTATCAGTTTAATTGTAATTGTAACATCTCTATTGTCATGTGATTTTCCAATATGTACATAATTTTCACCTAGTATGTGATGACGCACCCCAAGCTTTTTAATGGACTCAAATGTGAATCCAAAGTGAAGATAGCGGAAAAGTAAGGTGTTGAGGCACGCTCCTTGGCTCACAACACTTTGAGGGTAGAAGGGAATGCTGGAGCTCCAAGATGGGACTAGGAAAAGTGACAAGCATCAACTACTCACACGGACCTGCACTAAACCAACACAGGGTGGTTAATGCATAATTGGAGCACTTTTGGTGCTAGGAAGAGCCATGGGTAACTCAGATTCACAAGACTCACCACGGCCCAAACTTGGGGGAAGCCACCACCTTCCCCTTTTATAGTATACTCTATGCCTTTCCACGAGGCCCACATCTAAATGACTTTTGTGACCTGGGACTCCCAAATGGGAGTCCCGAAATTGCCAAAGTTGGGACTTTCACGACTTTGAAGCCCCATAACTTTGCAAGCAGACGTTTGATTGAAATGAGGTGTAAAGAAAAGTTGTAGCCCTCGTTGAGAGCTTTCCAATGGTGTGTTGCACGCCACTTGCACATAAGGAAATCGGGTTGATTCCTGACTTTTAGCGGTCAGGATTCAAACTGCCAATTTGACTCCCGACCTTTCTTTAGGCCATAACTTGTGTTTCAAATGTCCAAATGGGTGATGCGAGCCCATTTTAGACATTTACGTTTCAATAAATTTTCAATGATATAAAGAACTCTTCAAATAATAGGTTTTGACCCCTGCGATTGTTCCCTGAAAATTCAGGAGTCTTTCGGGATTATAATTCCCCAAGTGGGGGTTGCCTTGGGAGTGTGAAGGTTCATTATCTCACACTCTCCTGCATTCCCGGGAATATAAGATGTGCCTCCCGGGTCTCCCTCTTGTCTCGCCTTCTTGCAAGCCCTTGCTTTGGTCGCGACCCCAAGGTTAGGGTTGCAACATGTGATGACATGTCTTTTTTTTATCAACTTTGAAATTTTGAATTGATTTGTGAGAGAATATCTAACATCTCTCATTTTCTTATGTCAATCAATAAATAATATCTAACATTTTGGTCTGAAAATTTGTGCATTAATATAGATTGTCTTTATGTTTATATTTTGGGCTGGTCAATGTTTTCATTCATAAATACTTATGTTGCAAAAGTAGTAGTTCTCACTCAAATAACTAAATAATATGAGAACATAGATTACATGTGTTTTGGGTCTTTCAATAATAATCATACAAAATAATTAACATGTTGCCATAATTATGTTTACAACCGTATGTTATCATATGAATCTATTGTCCGTTCTAAACAATTTTGTGTTGAAGATGATTCCTTGAAATATTCTAAGTTTATGGAATCATTGGTTAAGAGTTTTCATTATATCAAATAATATATGTTGTGAAATGTTCTGGTTATTTTATTATGTACTATATGGTGCATGTGCTTGCTGCTTCTTATGATTATCCAATAGGCGATGAAGGTGTTAACACATTAGTGATTTGGATTTTGGTAGTTAGGCCTTGGGGTAGCATCATCCATTAGCCCAGGTATGAATGTTCTTTTTTCCTCTTGGCATTGATTTGTCAAATATCTAGCATATACCCATACCCAGAACTATTTGGCAAGAGTGATGAGAAGTGCATACCAGACGATTACCTCCCCCCCCCTACCCCCACAAAACTTGGACTTTCATCATCACAATGAAAAAAAGATTTGTGAAACAATAGACAAAAGATCAACGTTTCACAAAGCCATTGTATGGATGTGACATTGTTTTTTGTAGGATTAGCGAAATAAATCTGTCATTAAACCAGTTAGAGGTTCTTCACACTCTTTTAAGCCCTGATGCAATTGGTGTTCAAGATCAGGAGTGGGTAGGAGAGGACCTTGGCGTTCACATGAATCTACACCAGACCTTTCTACATTTGGGGCAAATTTAACAAAAACAACTCACTTCACTTCGTGACAAAACTTATGTTGCAGGAAAAGATTCCAGCGCCATGTGCATTGATTGCTATGTCTGGCATTATTATTTGTCTTGGTATTGTCACTTAGCCATGGAAAGGGGTGTCTACATGGATGAATTACAAACACTACAAGATTTTGTTGTATTTAGGCAAGCTTTGTGCCTACTGATGCAATATATCCATGGGGAATTCAAACTATACAACATGACAATTCGTATAAATGACCAATTTTTTTTTCAAAGGTCAACATGTTTTTTGTTAGACTGGGATAATGCAATTGGTACTTCGAGATTCTTGTGGATGTCTAATTTGTCCTACTTTGTTGAGGACTAACTATATTTCTGTTCAACATAGAAATGTGCAAGTCTGATGTTGGGATCAAATATAGGATTTTGCAAGTTGCTCATGTAGAAGTTTTGAGTGTCATGGAGGTCAAGTGTGTTATATATTTTGTGGGTTGTGAACTGATTTACATGGAGAACTTTTCTTTGTGCAAAATTGGAGACCACCATGACCATTTGCCATAATTGGGTTTTTTTAGTAAACTCTACCCACAAGTTGGTGGCATCCGCACCACTCACACAAAATCTTCCTTTGACTCAACTCCTATACCCAACTTGCCTTCTTGGCTCTCTACAATTGTTGTTCACCATAATTTGGAAAAGTACCCTTGGTGCCATTAGGTCGAAGGAAGCCATTCCATTCATTACAAAGCTCCTTTCATTGCAAATCTACATAAACTCCCTATGATTTGGATGTATAAAAGAATCTACTCAGAATTAGGTCTCAAACTGAACCTGAGTGTCAGTTCTGATACCTGATTCCAGATAGCTATGAGAACTGGGATTGGACCCAAGGGTCCGGTTTGCAAGAATTTATTTGAAAGTGGGTTTAAGTTCATTTGACAATCTAATAACTTTGTAATAGTTTCCTCCTTGAGATAAAAGTTCAAGATTTTCTATTTTTTTTCATTGTCCATTTTGATATTTGGATATTGTTAAATTGGAGGTTAACTGGAATAGATGCTTCTGGAACCAACCCAAGCCTGAAAATGGTTATTGAATCAGAATCAAAACTACCCCTTTAAAAAAAAGAACAGACCTCAAATTGGTTCTCATATTTGTTAAAAAAAAACAAAAACCCAACCTGATTCAGTCCCTTGAAAATATTAAGAACCGTCCAATTAGAGGTTCCTCTTAGAACATAGGAACTGCCAAACATGGGTTTTTTCTAGTGTTGGGCGGTTCTTAAATACAACACTAGTTCTTTTCCGATTATCAAACTAGTTATATAGGTATATATTCATTGGTTCATATCTAGTTAAATCATCTTCAGGATGATTGCCACTTTAATTGCATCGTAACATTGAAAAAAAACCCCTTTTGAGGGCAATGATATATATTTTCATTTTTTTGGTGTTTAAAGTTTGATAATTCTTCCAAATTCTCTAGCATTTTTGTCTAATTTACACTAAATTTTCTTTTTTTCAAAAAGAAATATTGTTAAAAAATCAAGGTTGAGACAAGCTTGGGCCCACAACACAAGTTGACATGTTCTGTGTTCAAATACGACATGGACTGGGACAAATGGCTTGGGGGCCAAGACAGGGTGCCTTGGGGCCATGACAAAAATAGACCCTTGGGTGCTTGGGCCCAAGAACACTTAGTGCCTTGAGGCCCCCTTGGCTTGCTTGGGGTCCAGGACAAGTGGCCTACCCTTTATGAAAAATGTTTAAAAATCTTTTAATAGTTAGGACAAGGTGGTCTAGGCTCTAGGACACTGCATACCATGGGCCCATGACAAAATGGAATGGACCCTAGGTTACTTAAAAGTTAGAAGAATGTGGCCCATGGTTTAGGACATGACAACAAGGGAATTAGGATAGAATGACCTTAAGTTGCTAGGGGTTGGGATATGATAGCCCAAGGTCTAGGATATTATGGCCATGGGTGGCATGGGCCTACAGAATTGTAAAATGGCCACCAAAGGAGTGAGCTTGGGCTTGAGGTTTGTAGTAGAATATTCTCTGTCCTGGGGTCCCAAGAGAGGGAATATTGGCTTGGGCCTGGGGGCAAACCCCACAAGGGTCCTTTGGACATGGGCTTGATTGAACATCTTACAAATTTTGTTAATGTCATGTCCAACACCTTGCATGGTTTTGTCCCGGGGTCCTTGGTAATCTGGGTCAATGGGAACAAGAATTGGGAACAAACCGTATAATTTCATTTCGTATTTATACATGTATGAAATAACACATCCACAATGGTCATCCATGAAAGGATGGTAACACTATGAAATTTGATTATGGCTTGGACAGTCCTTAAACACGATTTGTTAAACTACTAATTACTTTTGAAATTTTCTAATGAAAAATGAAATATTCCTGAATATTTCAAAAGGCTCTTTATTTTCTTTCACAAATGTTTTTTCCTCCAAAAAAAATATTTTTCAAAATTCAAACATTTTTATGATTAATATAATTGGTGTTGAAACTGCCCACTCATTATTAATTTGTGCAAAATATATCATTGTCAATTTCCTTGATTATCATTTTGATAATATGTTCCGATGACCCCTTATGCATAAGTTGATTTTAAAAATTACTCAACTTGAGAATCAATTAGTAAAATGTCAAGGTTAGTCTATGTAAAAAAAACTTAAGGAGGAAACAAATCTTGTTCTTTTCAATCTATGTGCACATCTCAGAATGGCCAAGTCACAATCTTTCAAATTCAAGCTAGAAATGGAGCTGAAATTGGAGAAGTGCAGCCAAAAGAAAATTCATAGTTCAATATCATAGGACAGGGGAGGGGCAACTTCAGCACATGTTTACTGTTCATAATTAATTAATTTTGAATATTTAATTTAAAGAATAATATATTCCAGAATATTTCAAAAGATTTTTCATTTTCCTTCACAAGAAAATTGATCTTTGTGAAAAGAAAAATTTAAAAAAATGTTAGGGCTAAAAAATATATAATTTGTGCCAAAGCTGCCAAGGTACTATGGTAGTTTTTGAAATTTAAGTTTTCAAGAACATGTTGGGAGGAAAAGTTCATGGAAAACCAAAAAAATCAAGAAAAATTGCAAGATTTCTATACAAGCTTCAAGTAGGTAGCCAAAAAATTAATCTTGTTGCATACCCCAAGCCATAATCAAATTTCATAATGTTATTGTGCCTTCATGGATGACCATTGTGGATGTATTATTTCATACATATATAAATACAGAATAAAATTATATGTTTGTTCCCAATACTTGTTCCCATTGACCCCAGGTTACCAAGGGCCCAGGACAAAACCATGCAAGGTGTTGGACAAGACATTAACAAAATTTGTAAGGTGTCCAGACCCATGTCCAAGGGAATCCTACGGGGTTTGCCCCCAGGCCCAAGCCAATGTCCCCAGTCTTGGGACCCCAGAACAGAGAATATTCTACTTTAAACCTCAAGCCCCAGCCCACTCCTTTCCTGGCCTTTTTGGAATTCCATATGGGGCTTGTACCAAATGATTTTTGACTATTTTGGGGCTTGGACATGGTGGCCTAGTGCCCATTGTAGAACATGCTGAATGTATCGAACATGTCCCAGGGCTCCATTCCACAAGAATATTTTACAGACTACCCAAGCCTAAGCCAAAATTCATAAGGTTACCATGCTTTCACAAATAACCATTCTGATGTAAAATATTCTCATATAAAAACATATGGATCAAAATTATAAGCTTGTTCCCATTATATGTTCCCAAAAACCCTAAGTAGCTTGGGGCCCAAGACAAAACATTGAAATGCTATCTTTCATGCCAAGGGACCCAGCCAAGAGAATCATCTTTCACAATTTGTGGCCAAAGTACTACAGTATCAGTTCAACTAGTTTAAAATTATCCAATACCAGGGCCATACTAGTATGTTCAAAAGTGAATGTCAATCCAACACTACCTTACCCTGAGGTCAGTTTCGTCATTAAATAATCCTCAAAATAGGGAAATGAAATTTGACATGTTGACATGTTGAAAATCATCATAATTATCATAGGCTACACTCTGAACAATTGCATTACTAATATCACAATATTATAATAAATGATGGAAATAATAATAATTTCAACATTAAAAAAACGAATTCATTTATATATATATATATATATATTTATTTATTGATTTTGTCAATGTGGAAACTGACCCTAGGCTGTGGTAGTTGTAGCTCAACAATCAAAATCTAGGACCTGGTGAACCATCTCAACTCCAAACATCGAGCAACAAAATCAAAAGTGAGAATTCATTCCATTGTAACAGGCTTGCCAAAAATCAGGTTTTGGATTGTGAATTATTATTATCTACAGTAGAAAGGTGGCAGGTACTACACTATGGAAGCTGATGATCAGATTGGAGACTAAAGTGTCAAACTCAATTTAATTCTGAGCCATGGGAGTATTCATCATCGCAAAATAAAAGTTTTTTTTTGGTCACTTTGTGTTCAACAAAATTCTAGCAACCATTTTGGTGTCTTTGTATTAGGTGCATCCTATTTTGGCTCAACCCGAAAAGAACAAGTGTAGAATAATACAATGAATTAAAAGACAATTTGATTTGGAAGTTTTTACAATTTCAAAAACTATCCCTACTGGAATCTCTTAAATATTTCAAGATCTCATTTGTGAATTAATTTATGTCTAATCTGATAGGAACATAGGGTAATGTCAAAAAGCTTTTCCTAGGGCTTCAATTTGTGTGACATAGCCATAAAACTTCAACACCAAAATGAGGTACATGTTTCTTCCCCCCTAATTCAGCAACACAAACCCTTTTAGGTTTTCTAATGTTTGACAAAGATTTTTTTGGAGCACCCATCATTTCATTTTCATCTTCTGTGTAGAGTAAAGCTCCAAGGTGGCCATAGTGAACCGGCACCCACCAGTCCCATGGTAACAACTAGTGTCCTGTGTGTAAATAGTTTAGGACTTACATTTTGTGTAATTGTCACTTATTTGTTTAAGTTGTAAGTGTAATATTTTATAACATGTAAAATATGTAAGTGTAAAACAATGTAAAAAATGTGATTTTTATTCAAAGAGGGGGATTTCATAATGTTTTTGATTTTAAGTCGAAGAAATGGCCCTTTGTCCAAAAAAAAAAAAAAAAAAAAAAAAAAAATTTTTCTTTAAAAAAAAAAAAAAAAAAAATAAAAAAAAAAAAAAAAAAAAAAAAAAA
>Ga0116229_10003909_pt1 | contig 24489 bp, 22 predicted proteins | sample S1TSphgellanicum_3_FD_87313 | JGI IMG/M metagenome (GOLD analysis project Ga0116229, IMG submission 87313) | Host-associated microbial communities from peat moss isolated from Minnesota, USA - S1T2_Fc - Sphagnum magellanicum MG | ecosystem: Host-associated > Plants > Peat moss > Unclassified...
AAATGCATGAACAAAAGGGATGAATTGCATGATGTTTCCACCTATTACATGAATTTATTGAAATATGACCTTTCTTGACATCAAATTGAAGGTGTTTGCCACATCTAGTTAGAAAATAACCTAGTTGCGGTAAAGGTCTAAGGTGCACCTAATGTTGTTGACTATTATTTCACAACCGCCTTTAGTTGCAATTCTAAATTGGTGTGGGGAGAAAATGTGTTATAAAGGCATCACAAAATTGAAAACATAAGGCACAACTTGTGAATTGATATAGTGTTCCCCCCACTACAATGGGATGAACTTTGCCTAAAGGTTTGGTCATGGCTAAGAGGTGGGCCGAGCCAAGGACACATGCAATTTGAGGTGGAATGTGACTTTACCAATATTAGAACAAAATTAAAATAATTTTAAAAATCCACTCGTTGAATCTTCCAGGTGAAAGCAATATCAAAGGTGTTCAAAAACCATCCCATAAGAACCACTTGCTAACAAATGGGGCATGTGTTGGAATGTTAGTTTGAAGGAATCAAAAGAAAATTCAAGGTCTTGGTCTAGTTCATAGTCTTCTAGGAAAAGTGGGAAATAACCATATGATTCAAGGTGTAATGTGGTGAGAACTAAAGTGGTGTCAAAAGATGTGGGTGTAGGGGAAAATGGTGCCAAGGCATGGGTTGGTATATAATATTCCCCTGCATGTCTAAAAACTAGACTGTGTTTATGAGTTATGGGATCATGTTGGAGAAGAATCACCAAACTTTGAACTTGTCACCAATTTTTGGGCTTGTAAAAAAAACTCCTCTTACAAGTTTTATCAATCGCTTGTTAGAAAACGTTTCAATCGAATTTGCATTTCCTTATGCACCATTGCCCTACCACAAAGGAGCAAAACAAGATACCATTGGGGTAACAAAAGGAACAAATGTTAATTGCCACACCATAAGGGTCTTGTGCTAACTTATCCAATGAAAAATGAAACGCGACATGTACGTCACGTTGTAGAGCACATGAATGCGATTATATAATCGAAAACAACAAAAGCCTAAATGAAAAGACCAAAAGACATCCAAAGACAAAACCCAAGTCCACGCTTATGCAAACAAGGTGGGAATAAGGGAAGGTATTGAATCGGGATGGTCATGGGGGTTTGGAATAGATGAATTAGGTTTTTGACAAAAATGATGGTGACATGCTAACCCTCAATTGGGTGCTAATAGGTGGGGCAAAAGACTTTAGGTGGAGGTTACAAACATGTTAAGGAGATGAAGGTAGGTTGGGGGGTTTGATCATATGCAACTAGAAGGGCTGGTAGAGTGGAAGGGGGAAAAGGTCCTACATGTTCATGATCAAGGGGGTTTAGGAAAATGTAAGTTTGGGGTCCCACATTCACACGAAGGGTTAGGGGCCAATAGGGGCAATTAGTGGGTGGTACATGGTTTGTTAAAATGGGAGGGGGAATTAGTGGGAGGTGTGTGGTTTGCATGGGAAATTGAGTGGAAATTAGGTTTGTGGTGGCACATGATAAAACAAATGGATGATGGGAATGACAAGGTTCGATGGGACATTATGAACTATGGGACATAGGACATTTGACGCCCACAAGGAAGGAAGCCTAATATGGTGGACTAGATACCCTTTTCACAAAAATCCCAATCCATTATAGTAACTATGTACAACATCAACTAAAAATAGATGTCAATTTTATTTTTTTGGGACAAAATTTTCAATCGAAAATATTATCCTCAAGTTTAGGCCTACACACCTAAAAAACCACTCTATTTTTTTAACTTCCACAAGAACCTAAACCTTGGAAAAAAAAACCTACAAAAAATCCAAAGCTCTCTACAACATGTTAATGCCAACAAATTGTAGACTAGTAGTTAATCTCACTAAAATCCTAAGTGTTCCACTAGTTCAAAATGAAACAAAAGCCCTAACCAAAACCAAAACATTAGGTGAAAGTTGAAGAAAATAAAATTAACCTTAGTTAAAATTTTCTCTGCTAATTTTTTATTCTTTATCTCTTGTTACCTATAGCTCCAAACCCTACAATCTGCCCCGTTTGCTAAACTATTATTCCTTGATTCCTCCTTCGCCTCCTCTCAATTGTTAATTTTCACTATGAGAAATTATGTTTACCTAAACCACATTATCTTGTAACTAAAATTCAAAAAACAATTCACATACAACTGTTATGTGACTATCTTTTGGGTATTGCAACTTTGTGCAACTATCATTTTAAAAATATAGTGTATTAATAAATAAATTGTCACGTTAGAAAATCAATTAGTTGTATTACAGTTGCAAATGAGTTGAAAATGAATCTTCTATATGGTAATTTATACACGTCGTACATACATATGTAATCAACCATGTTTGACTTTTTCAGGAGTCACATTGTAATTACATGTGGCAACTACTTCATAATTATTATAAATGTGTCACTAAAGTTGCAATTAGTGTACAATGTATATACATGCGATCATGCCATGTGTCCACATTTCCATCACCCATTATGGGATACATTTGCAACTATGATTTCCATTGATACAATTAGTATGGCCATTGGTGCGCCACTACCAAAGTACTATTGTTCAACTATGTTATGATTATAATATAATTATTTATAACTTAATAAGGACACATATTCATCAATTATTTATATATTCATCGTATGTGTTTCATTTTGAGTGATTTAAAACGTTATGGGAATGCTATTACAAGTTCTAGAAATTATTTTTGAAATGCAAAGAAAAATGAATAATGAAAAAATAACAAGAAAAGAAATAAATTTTCCAACTTATAAAGCACGTTTTATTTCTCTTTGGACCTTTCCTACTTTCAAACCTCATAACTTTTTTATTTATTATTCATTTTAAATGGTTTAAAATGTTATAAGATTGCCACCTGAAATTTTACAAATCATTTTTGAATTCTAATAGTAATAGAGCAACATACAAAAAAGTTTGTTGGTGTTTGGGAACTGGCCTTTGTAGCATTTGGTGGTTTATTTTTTTGAGTTTTTGACCCCCTTTACTTTGAGGGGCCATAACTTTTTCAATTTTATTATGTTTTTGCTGATTTTTAGTGCATTAAATGCATCAATGGAGCGGTTCAAGGTTTGTTTAGACACCAAAAAAATGGAGCCCTCCCCTTGGATTTGGCCTACCTTGAGCGCTTAAATGTTATAGTTGCAATTCAATTTACAATTAATGAACAATTAACAAATTTAATTCATATGCTTTATTTTTGAATCCCATGTTACAAATTATATAAAAAAGGTTATCACATTGAAATACATGTGTCATTTTGGGATGAACTTCTAAAAACTTAATATAAAGGCAAAACATAAAATAGAAAATAAAATTTCATTCCTATTTTTTAGTGCACTTGTCTTTTGTTTTTTTACATAATTATCTACTTAAATGAGTAAGTAAGTCCTAGATAAATACGTAGGTATGTAGGTCTTAAAACCTACCAACCTACCTACTTATGGTTATGTATGACCTACATAACTACTATAATATATATTTCAAAATATAATTAATATGCCATGTGGTAATTTTTTATTGTGCCACATGTCATAGTCTTAAACCATCATTAACAATAATAATGGATGATGGAAATCAATATTTTTTAAAAAATTATGTCCAAAAATCTTCATAACACCACATGTCAGATTTTAATAGATGGATGATAATTAATGATGTCAGCATGACATCATGGGTGCAATTATTATGGAATTGCATAATAGTTGAAAATGAGTTGTTTTGATTGAATTGTAATGAGTTGCACTGTATATACGATGAATTGCAATTTTGCAATTCATGTAACTTGTCCATTAGCACCCATGGCATATAAATATAGTGAGTTTCAAGGCTAGTTGCACAACACCCTTTATTCTCATAGTGTTTTTCTAGTTCCTTACTTTTCACCACCCTCTAAGCCCTTTTTCCCTTACTTTCATTTTTTTCACTTACTATTGGTTATGCTTCATCACGAGTTAATTGCAATAAATCTTAATTATAATTCATTTTCCGTATACACTTCCATTCTTACTACATTTTTTTGTTTTCCTTTTTTCTTGAACTTCCACTATTGTTACACATATTTTCATTACTTGTACCTAAACAATGATTATAATTATTCTTCTTCCACTTATTCATCCTATTGCCATAAAGGCTTAGAGGATGATGACAAGAAAACCCAAAAAAACCTTAAATTGCCATCGCTCTCATTCTCAATTCCTAGAAGAAGACACTGATGTTAGTGGTATTCTTGATTCCACTCAAGAGGCTTCATTTCTACCAGTATCAGTAACAGCAGCTCCCGTTCTAGAACACACTACATTAATACCTAAATTATAAACAAGTTTTACACAAAACCCCAAAACCCGAATCACCACCTGAAAACAAGTTTTGGTCCACTCTTCTTCGATTTGTTCATCATGTATCGTTTGAAGCCACTATCAAGTTTAATAATATTTTGAAGGTTGCCCCAAAATTCTTCATCACCACCTTTGATATCATTTTTTATATTAAAACCAACAACATCAACATTTATTCCACTAGTTGTCAAGTGATGATGACCAATTACTCCAATTGAACTAAGTTTCTTAAATTGATCAACATGAATAGTTGGAAAAGCATGTGGATAGGAAGGTTTGTGCAATAATGGTTCAGGGTTAAAAAGCTTAATGTAAAAAACCTCATCATTCAATGCCTTGCTTTAAACTTTAATGTTTTTATCAACTACATCATTCACATAAACATGATAACTCTCAATAGTTATACTAGATATTTCATAACCGCTTTACATGGTTTAAACATCTAATGTTACGAACTTTTAAAAATTTGAACCAATAAATTTAATAGTTTTCCCTTTTTGAATTTCTTCAAATTTTTTCATTTCAAATTCCAAGGCAACATTCCAACTCATATCCCCATTGGTATTGGACACGCCAGAAATCACATTTTGAATGATATATTGGTAAATGTATTTTTAGTCGACATCATATCACATATACCCATCCTAAATTTGATGACCTATAAGTCACATGCCAAGTTGCATTAGAATCCATCATTATATGACAAGGTATTAGTGATTTTTCTCTTATAACCAATGCCAATTTTTATAGAAGTCTAATAAGATGTAACAGAAACCAATTAATCTTTTTTGAACTTAAGGTCTTTGATGATGTAGAATCAAGCCCCAATTCATTAATTTCCATGTTTTGTGCTTTTATGTGAGCCTAAATGATTTTTACAACTATTCATACACTAAAAGAAAATTGGGTTTTTGTAACCAATCAATTTGTAACTACTTGCGACTATTTGTCACTTACAACTAATATTGGTTATTTCTACAACTATTTTTTGGATTTGGTCATGTTTTGCAACTATGTTCCAACTAATTTGTGACTAATGTTTTTTTCATCTTTTCATTTAAATAATTTTTAACATGTTTTTCATCCAATAATACCCATTTATGTACCATTGGTTGCAAATGTGTCCAAACGAGTTGTAACTCTCTTGGTATTCAAAGTGTACTATGTTTATTCTAAAATGTATGGGTTTATGATGGTGTATTAAATGTAATCTACCCATTAATATATGATAATATATTAGGATGTACATGTGTTATATATATTGATTTTATTCAAATTCTAATTATATATTGTACACAAATTATTGCAAAAAATTTCAATCATTGAAACATTCCAACAATTCCAAAATCTATCATAAATAATGTATAATGATTGCAAAAACATTGTAATTACAATATTTATACATTAATTATAGTAATTATTTTATTTGTGATTGAATTTAATATTCATAAATTTTAATTTATGAATTTCAAATTAATATTCAAACTATTCATAATAATTTTATTTTAATTAACGTCATTGATATAATTATTTTAATTATAATAATTTCATTACATTAAATTACTTTATGACTAAATCATAATTTCAAATAAATCAAATATATTCCAACATAGACTATTGCACTAATTACATATATTTTTTCAATAACAATACCAATACTATAATTAGTCTATTACTATTATTTAGAAATTATAATTATTTTACTTATACATAGATCATAAAAGGTACATAATATATATTTCAACTTCATTATTCATCATTTTAGTTTTAAATTATTAAAAATATTAAAATATTCCCAATATAATTAAATGAATTAAAATAATAATAATTGTGACGATTAAGTCCAATATATTATATATGATATTATGTATCTACAATACATAATTGTTACTACATCATAAAATTTTAAAATATTTTTACTGCAAATCAAAAATAATTATGAAAATTATTTTATTTTATTTTTTATTATTTTATATAAATAAATATTATTAAAAAATAATTTTCACATTAATTCCAATGAAATTTCTAGATCATAAAAAGTAACTATTGTATTTATAATACATATATTTTAGTATAGTAATTAAATTTCATATCCATACTTGAGAAATTATGCCATATAATTAATAAATTTATTCCATATAATAATATTAAAATAATGAACAAAGTTGATGTAATTATTGTATTTTAAAAGTTAAAGACACTAAATAATTGTATGTTTTATTCATTATTTACTTACTTATAGTAAATTGTTAATATAACAACATAAACTTTTATATTAATAATTATTATTCTACAATAACATGAAATTATTGTAAAATCATTGTAATTACTTAGTTTATTTGTAAGTTGAATTACAGTAATTGAGAATTTAATTTATAATTGAACTTAATTATTCATATTCTATAATTTATAACTTTAGTTCTTATTTAATTTTTTAGAATAATCATAATCAAATTAATATAATTAATATAATGACCATAATTACACGAATTGTGATATAATAAATTAAAATATTTATTTCGTGTAATTACTTATCCATAATAAATCATTATTATAAATAATTATAAATGATTATATTTATTAATTATAAGTCACACTAAATAATTATTGTTACAACATATATTTTACAACAAAAGAAATAAATTACTGTAATTAATGCTACACTACTATATAATCATTGCAATTACTTCAGTTAAGAATTAATTATAGTATATGCATAATTATTTTCTAATTGAACATAATTATTCACAATCTGTAATTTATAACTTTAAATCTGAATTAAGAATTTGAAAAATTTATAATGTAGTCAAATAGTTATTGTAATGAATGTAATTGCAGGATTTATTATAAAATAAAATAATTTTTAATTTTGCAATCCTGTAATTACTTATCTATGATAAATATTTTAAAATAATTTTATAATAATTGGAAAAATTAATGTATGTTCAACAATTTTTTGTATTTATAGTTAATAATTAACAATGAAACAAAAAACATTTACTTGACTACTAATTTTTTTATATCATTAAATGTAATAATATAATAATACTACAATTACATTGGGTAATTACTACAATTATTTTAATATTACTCTTAAAATAAATAATTTGTGTAAGCATTTATTTTCTAATAATTTTTTTAATTCATTACTTATAATTATATATAAAGTTAAATTATTTTTACATGAATTATATTATCTATAATTCGAATAGATTTTTAAAAGTAAAAAATATATTTAAAAATATGCTAGTTATTTATTTATTTATGAATTATGTATTGATAATTTGTGAGTAATTAAATAATTAATTAGGTAAATGTTAGGAAGTTATTAATTATTTAAGTAGTTAATAATAAATTTTTACTATTTTTATGTTGTAGTTTATATTTTAAATATATGTTAATTTTAATAATTATTAATTAAATGATTATTTAATTATCTAGTGAGCCATGCATTTGAATAATTTTATTGTTTAAAAATTTAAAAATAAAAAACAAAAGGCATGAAAAAAAATTTATAGTTGTTATTTAATTTGTGAATAAATTATAATTTCAAAATTTTTCCCATATTGTTTGTTCTCAATTCGTATTTTGAACATAATATGAACAAAACATGTTGTCATTTAATTTCACATTAAGAAATTTGTGCACATGGGATATACTGATCAAATGGATTTGCCCAAAAAATAAAATAAAATTATGCATAATTCAAAATTACCTAACTCAACCTACTTATTTACTTAGCTAAGTAAGTACTAAGTTTGACATACCTACCTAGGTTGACCTATGTACCTACCTACCTAAATACATAGCTAGTTACCTATATGAATAAGTATATAACCTAGGGAGGTAGGACCTACTTACCTACCTTGTTACCTAAGTAGGTAGGTAGGTAGGTATGTAGCTTAGGTTTGTGGGCATTTGTTTACATACCTATTAAGTACCTACCAACCTAATATTAATATTTTGTATGAAATTCGTTTAAAAACATCATGTGGCATATTTACATTAAACCACGTGTCATAATAGAAAATCATCCAAACATTTGTATTGAACATCTCAAATTATTTCAAAATAATGATAGTCCATTTTAAATAATTAAATATTGGGACATGTGGTAACACATCATTTGCCTTCAATTGTGGCCAAAATAGTCATATTCTAATTGCATGTGATAATATGTATATAATGAATACAAAGGATGAACTTGTATTTGTTAATTTTTTCTTTCATTCAATACCTTTTGTTGTTTATGACTAATGTCATATGCAATTTGTTCAACATGACTAATGGGATTTTAATTGCAAATGTCGTTTGCAACTAAAATTTAATCATAAAAACCAGTGAAAAATACATATTTTTCTTCTAGTGATAGCAAACCTTCAAGGCTACAATAAAACATAGTTTGTCATAATGAAATTCATGGATCACTATACACCATAAACATAAAAATTACAAGTTGTGTACAAACATAATGTAAAAAATAATATTAAAAATTACATTGGTCACATACAAACTTCAGGGGGATAAAGAGTCCCATCCTTTTTCTAAATTTGAACATCAACCAACATCTCAACAAGATTTTTTTAATCATTTGGATAAAGGTGCTCAACATTGATGTTAGTTGGATAAGATTTTAATTTCTTCCATTCATCAAATTGATTTTGCACTCACTTTCCAACATCATAAAAATATCATTCACCACCTTGAACCACAATTTTTATTTTTTTTCATCAATTTTGCAAAATTCATGTTGAAGAATTTCAAAATTAACTACATTAATTCCTTTGTTAACTTCATCAAGATGATCAAGTTACTTGTGAAAAGTTGAACCAAAAGCCATTTGATGATAAACAACAATTGGAATTGCAAAGTTAGTAGCAATGAAATTATGGTTTGGAATACATAAAAAATCAAAATTAAAACCATCTTCAAATTATGTGGGCTCTTGATTATATGATGTAAGTTCAATTAATCAACCAAGGGGACAAAATTCAAGAGCTAGTTGAGGAACATGTTCAATTGCGAATGTATAAATGCCATGAATAAGTTTTTGAATAAAAATAAAATCTAAAAGCTTAAATTGTTCAACAAAAAAATCAAAATTATTTGTGACCACAAGTTTAGCCTATCGAAAAGTAAAAGCATGATCGACATTTTCCCCTTTCAATTGAAATAAACCTATATTTGTCATATCTTTCAAAGCATGGTCACCAACAACATAATATATTTTTTGTGATGCATTTTCCTCTAAATGACACACTTGAAGGACTGAACTCTTCATTTATTACATGATACATAGCTTGTCAAACAAAGAAGAAAACATGTGTAAAATTGCTAAGGAGAGACACTACAAAAAAAAAATTATAGAAAAAATTTATGGTCATGAAAAAAAATGATGGTTGGACACTATGAACATCAAACAAGACAAATGTGAATGAAGATACTAAGGTGCATAAGATTTATTGTGAAAACTATCGAGACTAGTTGAAAAGGCCATAGGAAAACCATTACATTATGGAGCAAGGTGATCACTTGCCATTATGTTTGGTTGTTACATGTTCAAAAATTTGGGCTCACCCAAATTTTTTATAGGTAGTTTTTTAAGCATTATGACCTATGCCTAACACATTCCATAATACTACATGGTTATGTGTAAAATTGCACTCCATGATTCTATTTGTTATATATATGCATGTTTTATTATTATTATTATTATTTTTTAAAATTTTGCCATTTTTCCTATAACTATCAAAATTTGGAAGATGTCAAATATGTTTGTGCCCCCAAACAGATTATGTTTGACACATTTTTAGGCTTGTCTTTTTGCAATGTTCCTTATGTGGTTTTATGTAAAATCACATTCTATGATTTTGCCACATTTTCAAGTTTGTCTTTTTGCATCTTACATGGTTATGTGTAGATTTTCATTGTGTAGTTTTGCTTGTTTTGCATGTTTTACAATTTATTTTTGGTTTTGCATATTTTTTTGTTTCACATCAATTTTGAACCCAACATCTTTCATTCTCATTAATGAGAGGGAGTACCAACCATTAACAAAGTTTTCAATGTTGAATACAAGTAATAATATTTTTATTTGGACAAAAGAGGCTCAAATTACAACTTCACTAAATTTTTTCCAAAGAAATAATGTGTATTCTTTTTTTTTTTAATTGTTGTGTTCTAAGTGTTATACATTTCATGACACCTTGATGTGCTTTTTAATCTCTTGTTGACTTTATTATTATACCTAACCCCAAGCCTTGACCTATTTAAGGTAACTTGCAAGTACAAATGTAAGACACATCAAATTTTTTTACATAAAAACATTTTGCACAAGTGGAAGCAACTTTTAAATGTGGAAGGTCCTTTCCTTTAATGAAATGATCTTCCACATAGGGAGTTGTTTTCGATTTCAAACACAAAGAAAAAAAACCTTGTAGTGATTTATGGAAAAAAATTCATGTTTGTTTCATCATAATCAAGTTTTTAAAGGCATTTAGAGATTTTTTTAAAAATATTTAGGGAACAACTTATATACATGAATATTCTTTGTAAAAAGGAAAAGAGGAGGGATCTTACACCTATTTTTCAATATTGGATAGGAAAATATGCTTATTTATGTTTGTAGGATCCCTCACACTCTTAATGAGTATGATTAAAAACTTAAAACCTTTGTATCTTAGTTAAGAAGAAAGATGACATCTAGTCCTCAAGAATGAAAAAATCATTATGCTTACTTAAGGTTAATTCATACCTAAAAATAAAAAATCTTTGTGATAGGCATTAACACATAATGATGACCATCTTCATATTTATTCAAACTATCAATTTTTAAATAACTTATTATTGTAGCCATAACATAAATTTTGTTCAAGCTTATTGTTACATTTCAAGTTGCAACTTTTGTTCATAATGATTTTTGGTGATATTATGTGTGTCATTGTTAAGGTATCAACCTAAAGTGAATCATGATTTCCTTTCAACATTATTTTATCATATTTGTAGTTTCAATGACTGTGTTCTTTTATAAAAAATTTTCATTGTTTGTAGGATTAATTATTGTCATTTACTATTTGCAAAGACTTGATTCACACAATAGTTGGTTACGATGTTTTTATGTTTGTTTTGTTCATTTTTTTGTTTTCATATGCAAGATTTTGTTGTTCAACTTTGTTGTCTATAGCATTGGCACGTACTACAATTTGTAAAATCTTCCTCCTGCTTGTGTAGATGCTCCTACTTACACATTGGTGTGTAAATTGATGCTTGTGAATGTAATCTTGCTTGTGCTCCTAATAAACAATTTGATCCTACATACAAGAACGTGTGTATGTTTTAGCATTGTCACCACAAGTTGACACCATTTAACAACATAGTTTTGCAATTGCACTCACTTTTTCATGATGGAACAACATTGAAACTTCAAAATTTCCTTGTTGTAGTAGAACAATGAAATCCTCACTTAAAGTGAAACAAAGGACCGAACTTTGGTGCTAATCTACTTTCTTAGTTTTTGAATTGTTAGTTTATTTGTTAACAATTTTGAGTTATTAATGTATTATTAACGACAACTTAATAACTTTGGTATTTGTTGATATAAACCGACCTTAATAGGTGTAAGATCTTTCCTATTCTTAAGGAGTAGATGTAAATAATCATTCTTACACCCCTTCCCTTCTACATGCCTTGATGTATATATATTTCAGATTAGGTATGACATTGTTCACTTAGTGTTGGACAATGGGTCAAGCACATAGGTGGGGGACATTCCCAAAATGCAAGGCCCCAACTACCGACTGGTCTTAGGCACCAGATCCCCAAAACATGATGCTGGACTCAGCTCTTGCCTCAGCTTAGGCCCCTTATCCCCACAATGTGGGGCTGGACTTTGCTATGGCATTGTCTTAGGCCCCTTGTCCCCAAAATGCGGGGCTGGACTTCGAAACTGCATTGTCTTAGGCCCTTCCTCCCCAAAATGCAGGGTCAGACTCAGCTACCACATTGTGGTGGGCCCTTCCTTCCTTTTGGCGGGGGAGGGGGGGGATCACCCCTTCTCTAGGGCATTACCTACCTGTAAAGCACTGCCTGGATTTTTCCTTTGTATTTTCAGCTCCCTTACCTGAGCGGAAGGTACCAGCCAGCCTGTTACTATTTCTAAAAAGTGAAAAAATCCCAGCTCTGCTTTACGGAGGAAAAGGACCTTAGTACAGCCCCTTCCGTTATTTTTGACCGGTTCCCTGTGCCTACCGGCCTCGGGCACAGATCTCAAATCACAGAAGGGCCTGTACTCAGGCCCTTCTCCTATACTAGAGTGCGTAAACCTGGCGGAAACATCGCCATTCCTTCTTAGGTCGAAGAATGCCAATTGGAAAAGAAAGAAAGAAAGAAACCAAAGAGGCAAAGAAACAAGACGCACAAAACAAAATTACTTCGTTTGCAGCAGGCATCGCAAGCGCGGGCATGGCCAAACACAGAAGCGTGGCGTCCAGGACTAGTGGGGCGCGAGCTTCACGAAATGGAGCCGGAACTTCCACGGATGTATCTCCTGCGGCGGCGACCTCGGAAGCAGCAGTAGTAGCAAGGAGTGAGGCAACCAGGAAGAGAATTGGGCCCAAACGGGCAGCGCTGGACTGGTTGGCGATGCTGGTTGGGGTTACGTATGTGGCGTGGATTGTCTACTATTACACTGCAGATGTACTGCCCAATGCCCTGTCCGAGGCTGCCGCTGGGAAGAGAGGATTCTCAGAAGAGAGAGCTTATCGCCATGTCCGAAAGCTTAGTGAGCTGGGGCCTCATCCTGTCGGTTCCGATGCCTTGCAACGCGGCGTTCAGGTATCAATCTCTTAATTAGGGTTTAGAATTCTTCTTGGAGAATAGATAGGATGAGTTTCTATTGTGACTTGGAAGCGATCATGGGATTTAGTGTGTACGACACGGTGGTGATAATAAGGTTGCTTTATGAATGCCACTTCTTGTTGAGTCCTTCGTTTGATTCTCAAGGAATACAATTGTTTAGATCCATGCCTTCTAGAGACACAGGAACATATGGAACCAATAGACAAACATAAGTTGTATCATCTCTTCTACCGCCAGGATATAGGTGGGTAGTTTCATGCTTATTTTCTTCTGCATCATTTCTGCAGTATGTGTTGGATCAAGTACTGGAGGTTCAAGAGGAGGCAAATGCAGATGTGGCAGTGGATGTGGACTATTTTTACTCACAGCCAGGGTTGCTTCGGCTCACTGGTGCTCTCTTCAATGGAAAGACACTAGTGTACTCTGGTCTGAAGCATGTAGTTGTGCGCATAGGTCCTAAATATGATGAAAGTGCTTCACTCAACTCGATTCTTGTGTCTTCACACATTGATTCAGTCGTTACTACGTAAGTATTACTTTTGTTTTGTCAGCCACTATTCCATCAGTCTTCGTTCTATTGCCTCATTTGAACAATTCACAAATGAATCTTATGCACTGAGTTACACCGTGTGCTGTAAGAATGGTTGAGTATACAAGCACCCCTGCAATTGAATCTTATGCACATTTGATTGCTTGTGCTCAAGCACAAGCTGATCACAAGGTGACTGTACAATTGCAGAGGGGGAGCTGGGGACTGTAGCTCATGTGTGGGCCTGATGCTTGAACTGGTGCGCACACTTTCAAATTGGGCACATGGCTTCAAACATTCTGTCATCTTCCTCTTCAACACAGGTGAAGAAGAAGGCCTTACTGGTGCACACAGCTTCATCACTCAGGTGTTGTACTCTATGTGGATGCATTGTTGTTGTGACTGTCAAAGCTCAACTTTTCTAACAAACATAAACTTGCTTTGGTGCTGGTGGACTCAAATTATGAGAAAGAAGATGGTTTCTGTGCATTGACCTCCAGAAAACCTTGGTGATTTCTCCACTGAGAGTAGTAGCTATAGGACATAAGACCTCCAAGAGAAGGAATACAATGAAAAGTAGAAAGGTTTACAAAATGACAACAATAGTGTTGCCGTCTCTTCATGCATGATCACTAGCTCAGTTTTCTGATTTAAGGTCTGACTGGGAGTGAGACTTGTGTGGTGCCTGCAGCACCCATGGAGTGAGACTATCCGTGCAGCTGTTGACTTGGAGTCTATGGGTGTTGGAGGTAAACACTATCTTTTTCAGGTTAGCCCTCTACCCTACACAACCGTACAGCTTGTAGAAGAGCATCAGTAAGCAGGGAATTAGCAGTAAGATGTGTGACTATTTAGGCTTTTGTATGTTGGGGTTGAACTTTTCTTGATCAGACATTGCTGTTTTCTGTGAATATGTCTTCCTTGAGATCTTGGTGAAGGTCCTTTGTATGTAACTGCTTACTGATGATGTTCCTGCTGGTGAGTTTATTACTAGTGGGGAAGCTATCTGCTGCCATTCAGGCTGCTTGTCTGGCACAATATCTGGCAATTGGACTCTACTTTCTGTATCTAGGGAGTTCTGTACATGTGAACTTGCAGCAACACAAGCCTCTAGTGCCAGATGTCACTAGAGACTTGGGGACAATACAGTGGTTGAAAGAGACACAAAAAGCAAGAATTGAAGTAGGAAAACCATATAATCCAGTTGACAGAAGAACTGTAAGAGTCCTGCTGGTGGCTGATGGATGCAGGAATTGAAGACCAGCAGCTCACCCACTACAGCATTGTATTGGTTTACATTTTAGGTTATGGTAATGAAACTCCCATGGCTATGAGTTCGTAACCTCATGCAGATTTAGAGTTTTAGAGACTGGACAATATCCATTACACCTATTGAAACTAGTCTCCAAAGCATTCTGTTTCAGTGCTCTGAATTAGAGAGTTCTGCATTATGGTAAGATGGACCAGACCAGAGGTCTGTGGAAAGATCAAGCCCTTAGAACATCATCAGTGGTTGCAATTTTATTGTGGCCATGTGGTGAAAAAGCCTTGTGCCTTTTTCATGGTTTTAATATTGTAGATGCCATTATGGGAGAAAATTGCTTTTCTTCTTGTGGTAATATATCATCAAGCTTGAGTATACAATACTTGAGTGCTACTGTCTATTGCCACATTGTTTAAGGCACAAGTTATTTGTGATGTTGTGGCAGGGTGGACCTGACAGTTGGCTTGTGGAAGTGTTTGCAAAGGTCGCCAAGCAGCCTGCTGCACTAGCAGCAGCTCAGGTTTGGATTGTGAAGACATAAATAGAGGAACATAGGCAGAAGGTTCAGTGAGGATAATTGATGCCCTTCACTGCTCAGAGAGTGGTAGAAGGCAGCACATTTTATTTCTTAAGAAAACCTTGTGGCCTCATAGTCTATCCTGTTGTAGAATGAGAAAGGGGATCATTGGCTGTCCAATCTCTTGGTCCATTGTCATCTTCAGAATCTGAAATGAAGGGCAGCTTTTCTCCAGCAGACTGCTATGTACATAGTATTGACACCATAATAGATGATTGGTGGACACTGTTTGAGACCTAGTTATTCTATGTGCATATGTAGTGCTGTCAAGACAGAAACTGATGAACTCAGTTTGAATCTGCTGTGCAGGATATTTTCCACTCTGGTTTAGTGAAGTCTGCGACTGATTTCCAGATATTCAGAGAAGTTGCAGGCCTGTCAGGGCTGGATTTTGCATACATGGACAATGCTGTAGTTTATCATACTCGGGTAAATTTGCTACTTGGATTTGATCATGTCTAGGCTTTTAAGGCATTTTTTGTTTTAAGTCAATGTTGCAGAGACTCTACTCACATCCAGTCAGTTTTGTTCATGGCAGTGGGTAATCCTATCTCCATACATCAATTTCCAATAATTCTACAGCATGTTGATTTTGAGTTTGGAAGAGTGCACATATGAAGTTCATGCAGGGGCTGCACACCTTGTGGAACGTATCTCTTCAATCCAGCAAAACATTTTTGGTTTCTGCTCCTTCTTCAGCTTGAACTCAGATTAATATGTTTTGGGGTGACCGTGCAGAATGACAAGTTGGCACTGCTAAGGCCTGGATCATTGCAACATTCAGGGGACAACCTGTTGCCTTTTCTGCGTGAAGTGGCCACGTTGCCAGATTTGGCTGTCCGCAATTCCACATTCCCAATTGAATTTTCCAACATGGAAGTTGTTTACTTTGATATTTTGGTGAGTAGCACATGTTTGTGAGCAACATATGTTTTGGGATTTTTTTGACATTCTTGTCATCAGATGAGCTATATCAGTATGCCAGGAACTCAGATTGAGAAACTATTTAATAGGGGTTTTGTGTTCCAATATACATGGCAGGGCTGGTACATGGTTACATATAGCAAATACTTTGCCAAAGTTCTTCATCAATCAATTATCTACCAGGGGCTTGTGCTTTTTCTATCATCACTCTGCCTCACAGGTGTCACAGGCTTTGTTGCCCTAGGCTTGGCTGTTTTGGCCATTTATCTCACATGGACATTTGCGATTGGCTTCACGCTCCTTGTTGCCATGATTGTCCCTTACTTGAGCAGCTTTGCACTACCATTTATAGCTAGCCCATGGATGGTCATTGGTTTGTATGGAGCCCCTGCCTTGTGTGGTGCCCTCCTTGGCCACCGCTTTGGTCGTGACCTTTTGGTCAGTTATCTGGCAGATACACATGTAAAAATTATCCAGAGAAAGAACAAAGAAACTCCAGACCAGGGCACTCAAGAGGTAATTGCAGTGAGGGCACAATCACTGGCACAGTGGGAGGCGGAGAGATGGTTGTTTAAGGCGGGCATTCTGCAATGGATGTTAGTTCTTGGATTGGGCACATGGGTGAAGGCAGGCTCATCCTATTTGGCACTTGCCTGGGTTGTTGGGCCTACTGTAGCGTGTGAGTTGCTTCACTGTCATAGAGATTCCAGCATTGAGACATTTGTATCTCATAAGACTAAAGAAACAGTGAACTCATAATCTTGTTTGGACAGATGGAACCATACCTGATCTTGTTTCTGGAGCAGATTGTTGTCATGGTAGCTTTTGTATGATGTGAGTACGAACATGGTACAAATAGAGGAGTGTATTAAATTTGATTTGGAGTTGCTCTGCTTTCTTGGCACCTGTGTTGGCAGATGGAGTAATTGAGACACAGTTTTCACCAAAGCAGTCATTAAGAGAGTTGCACCGGCTGACATTTTGGCTGGGCATGCTGATCCCATCTGTACTGACTGGCTTTCCTGTCATCCGTACTCTTTACATGCTCATCTGTTTGATTGTTAACTTTGACAGGTTTGCTTTCATTATCCTTCCTTTTGTAGTTTGTCATACTTGGAAAATAGAGATCAACGCTTACGTTGATTTGAGATGGTTCTGTTAAGCCTCCAGTTCCTAGCATTGACAAGGCAATCTGTCAATGTGAGGTAATGATATTACTGTAGGTGATCTTGACTTAATGTGATCATTGTCCATACCTTGTTAGATGAACCATGAAGGTCAGCACTGTTGGATTTCCTTTGTTCCATGAGATGCCGTTTGGTTTCTCTGGTGAATTGATCCTTTTGTAAGTTGTGTTTGAACCAGCAATATCATATGTCTTGCAAGCCTCTGTTAGGTCCTAGAATCGTGCAGGATGCACTATGTCTGCTGAGTCTAGAACACACATTTTGACTGTCTACTCAGGGATTTGAGTTGGGTAATCCTGCTTGCAGGAATCCAGGTGGTCTTCCTGAGTGGTCAGGAAGTGTGATGGTGGGGGCTGTGGTGGCTGTGGTTGTTTGCCTTATGTTTGTTTACTTGCTGCCATATGCTCACCGTTCAGGTATGCTTCTCAACATAACATGAGTCTTGTAAGGCACATATGCAGAACCATTCAGTAACTGTGCAAAGTTATCACTGAGCTTCCCACCCATTTTGCCTGTTATGGATTCATGCATGACAGAATGTCCTTAGTCCGAGTAGGGACCTGGCTTAACCTGGCTTAACCTTTGGGGATCAATTGTGGATGCTTTCTGGTGCATAAGCTTATTTGGAATTCGGCATTGGTAACAATCTCAGTTTCCTATGGTTTTGACCTTGTGTACAGGAGGCTTCAAATGGATTCTTGGAGCTGTAGCAATGCTGGCAGTAGTGACACTTGGGCTCCTTGCCCTCAGGATCTTCCCAGCATTTACCACTGACATTGGGAGAGCCATCAATGTAAGGATAAATATGAAGAAAAATTGGATATCTTATGTGGTTGGAATGGACTTGACAGTTCCCCTCCATTTTTGGTCACATCTAAGCTAGGGTTGTTTTGATAGTATTTGGGATGCTATGTTTGTTCACATTGACTGCAGTTTCAGTGGGAGATTGTCATGCTGTATTATGATCTATATATATAGGATTTTGTCTGTGTACTAATCATTGGTTGATTATCTTTACTTCTGATTGTGCAGGTTGTTCATGTGATTGATACTAATGCATTGGAAGGAGATCAATCGTCACCACGGTCATATGTTTCACTTTCATCTTTAACCATGGGCAGGCTGGATGAGGAGGCCAAATTTATGAATGACACAGGCCTATTGTGTGGCAGAAGTGATGGCCCTGACTTTGCAAATTATGTAGTAAGGTGAAATTCCAAAGCAATCCTGTTTGATCTTGTCGATTGGATTGTGGTAACATGTTGATCAACTTAAGCCTGATCTTATTGCCTACAATTATATTGATAATACATGACTATTCCCCTGGTAAGGCAGCGGGCATGAATCTGGTTGTCAGAGTGGATATGCTTCTGGAGAGTCAACTCTCTGCTGAAGCTTTCCCTGTTATTAGTGGAAATTTGATTAACACTAAACACATGTGGCAAATCTTTGGTCACAGTTTTATGTTAATGTTTTTTCTCAAGACGATGACCTGTGTTTGTGTAATTTTGTACTACATTAACAGCTCTTTTGGATAAATGTGTTCCCATTGTAGAGCATCAGAGGGTGGGTAGAGGAGTAACAAGGTTTGCTTTATGTCCAGATATGGTTGTAAGAAAACAGTACCACTACAAAAGGACCTGTGGAACAACCGTCCTTTGCTGGAAGTGGTCAGTGATGATCAAATTGACGGATGCAGACAGACATCCATACACTTGAGCACTGGTGCAAGCCATCGCTGGTTCCTTGCCATCAATACAGACAAGATTGAAAGACTCAAGCTGGAAACTCTTTCACAAGCAGAAGGTGCAAAATCTTGACTGCTCATATGGGCTCTTTCTTGTTTGTCTCTTTGAGCCAAGGATACTGTGGTTGGTGCAAAACCTAGAGAAGTGGAAAAGAGAGTTGGTATCCTGTGGCAAACATTAAAGTTCAGTTAACCAAACATCAAAAAGAGAGTGACAGGAGTAGACAGGACTCTGCATTGCATAATTTGGATGGATGATGATTGCAGTACTACATGCACAAGCTGTATAGGAGTTTGTTCCCCATCCAGAAATGTTATATTTGTATCCTGTGGGTAACATGGAGGAAAAAGTGCTACAACCAGCTTCATTTTAACTGATGACAGGGTCTACCATTTTATGGCCTGATGCCATTGTGCTGCAAGTCTGACATATGGCTGTGGTCATTGATTCACCTAACAGGGCCAGGAGGTCCCCTAGTCCCTGTGAGTGACATTACAGGGGTGAATGGTTGGCACCAAGTCCAATACATCAGTGAATCAACCGGTCCTCATGAGTTTGTTCTCACGCTCTACTGGTCAAAAAACTCAAGCAGGATGGAAGGTGACAGCACGTCAGAGAAAGAACTTCTCAAACTGAGGACTGATGTCAATAGTGTAACAGCAGAGGCAGCTGCTGTGTTTGAAAAGCTACCAGAGTGGTGTGTCAGTTTTGGTAAATCAACTGCACCCTACTCCCTAGCTTACCTGGCTGGCTTGGATGTTCAATTTGGTGGAGCTAGGGTTAAGCACAGTGTAGTGTAATATAGTCAAGAAGGTTTTAGTGTTAATGTGGCATGACCAGAACTGAATCATCCCATGGAAAATTTGTTCTGTTTTACCGCCTCCTCAGTGAGCCACACTTCACAGATGTGATGAAGAATTTGCTGAACTAGATGCAGAATTGAATTTGATTTTTTCCTGGGATGCCCTCCTCGTTGAGCCTAATTGAGTAAATTGTTTATAGAACACCTGAGGCTAAATTGAAGATTTGTGTTGTCTGTGACCATGATGATTTCCGTGTTGAAGGTGATGGTTTGACACTTTGTGAGCAACTCTCATAAGATTATGACTTCAGTCATTTTCATGTTACCTTCAAATTGTTGTCATGGAGATTTCTCAGCAATTTCATAGATATGTGTTCTAGTGGCTTTAGTGGATGTTATGCATCCAAGTAGTGACTTGTAAAGTGCTTAATGGATTTGTCTGTTCTACATGCAAAATGAAGCTGACCCTCACAAGCTTGTTCGGACATGAATGAGGATATTATTGGTTTTTTTATTAGCTATGTCTATTATGTGCGTTAGCTAGCATCAAGATGGAGTCTTGCTATTGTGAAAAAGAACTTAGTACAGAGATATTTTGTAAAGTGGTTTTTGTTGAAGTTTTGTGTGGATTATTATATACTTACCTACATCCACGAGTGGGAGTTGACAATGCTAGTGGGTAGTCATGGCAACTCATCATTGCTTATTGTAATGAAAGTGATGGTCTAATATTTGTGAGCAATTCTCAGAAGGTTATTCTTGCACTTGCTATCATGTTACCTTCAAATTGTTGTTGTGAAGATTTTTTTATTATTACGGAAATATGTCTATGACCAGCACGAAATTGTTTCTAACACATTTGTGATTCAATCCCAACATATTGAATGGTGAGTCAAGTGGAAAATCTTCCCTCCCTCATTAGAGTCAGTTGTTGAACAACAATGCTTGCTTCAAGATGTGACATTGCAGCCGACAAACAAAGAATAGAGTTTAAGAGTGCGATGGCTCCCACTCGGCATCATCAAAATGCCACCCTTTGAAATTGAATCTTAACCATTTGGTTGGTTTTGAAGGAAGTTTGTGGAATTTCTTTGCAACTTTTGAGGGGTATAATGAGGCCATTCTTTTGGGTTTTGAAGTTCATTTCTTCATTCCATTGAAAGTTTATACTAAGAATAATAATTTTCTTCTATCAATTCAAAGTAGTACAAATTTCATTACCAACAATCTTGCAGCATTTTAATCAATGTTTTGTTTTCTGTCAATTTTGTGATGTAACCAAAGTGGCAATTGTCGGCAAGAAGAGGAAGATGTTATAGGAATTTGATGATTTGTTATTTCTTTTTCAAGATCTTACAAATTTGGTCTTTTTTTTTCCATAATTAAATTCTTTCTATAGGTCAAAATTGAAATCAGGTTATTGAAGTCAAAAAATTGCAAAAATTAACCCAAAAGAATAAGTCCACAAAGTACAACATGTTTGCTTCCAAACAATATTGAGTTAGGCATGATATTAAAAATTTAACAATCGCTATTGCCACTAATGAATTGTAACCCAACATTATAGTATTATTCACATTAGAGATATCCACAAAGTAACCTTACCTTTGACCCCCCTTCCATCAAACCTTTGTTTCATCATTATTTGCAAAGTGAGGAAATTTTATTGAATTTGGGTATAAAATATGCTGGAACTTAATATGTAATGCACGGATTTAAGAGTAATAGCAATGAAAGCATCTAGGAAAAAAAAAAAAAAGAGGGGATGAAACTTAGATTACTATTGAATTTGTCGGTAGGGTAATAGGCTAGTCAGCAAACACTTAGTAGCTCAAAGAGTTGAGGTTTAGTGACTGCCCATTTGATGGTCTTGACTTTTTAAAAACTTTTGTTAGGGTACTAATCTAACCACATGTAGCCCTTTACAGACCCCAAATAGGATAGGAATTGCGAGAGTTGGGGCCTCCCAAAGTTGGTGAGGTCTTTGAAAAAAATAAAAATTGCTATGGAACACACTTTCAACCTTGTGACAATACAATAAATATCTCATAAACAATGCAGTAAATAGAGTTATCCGTAAAGTAACCCTGTCTTCACCCTGTCTTTGGGCTTCCTTTCATCCCCTATCCCCTCTTTCAGTGGTATCCGCAAAGTAAAGACATTTTAATAAATCTCAATATGAAATGCTGGAACTCATTATAGTTGTTGTACAGTTAGGAGCAGTGAAAATATATGTAGCAGCAGTGAAAAAGGAAAGACAGGATGAAACTCAGTTTACCACCAAAATTGATGGTTTTCTGAGTTTCATCCCTGTTGAATGCTAATGTACTTTTTTGCAGGTATTTGTGAATCTCACCCTGTGTATGACCAAACTCAGGGTTCTAGTGCTGTGTTTTTCTTACTTTACAGATAACTCTAATGTCTCTTAACTAATCACTCTACAGCCTATAAATGTACACCCCTAACCGCACTAGCCATCAAAGCCAGACCTAAAATACAAAAGGAATAACATTAAAGAGAAAAACAATCCAACAAGCCCCATTAGGCCTCTGACAATTGATTAGATCCATTGCCCTATTACCAAACATAATTATATGAACATTGATCACACTTTCCTTGATAAGATTTTCTCGCTTACTCATTTGTGAACAACATAGTTCTTGTAATAGGTCCTTCAAAATCTCCAAACACAATAGTCAAGTACCAACTGTTTGGTAATAGAAAATCTGACGCACCATTACTTAGCAATGAAGAAATCTATAATAAGGTTTGCCATGTATATTACAAGGCCGTTTACTTACCAGCCTCTGTTTGATTATGGGTATGTTTATCCTAATCTGAATTTCACTCCCCGTTTAATAGCAATGTATTTTTTTAATGTTTTAAAAAAAAATCTCATCCCCCTTTATGACCAAACTTTGAGCACTAATATTTATGTTTTCTTTACTTTATGGATATCTCTATTGGACAGCTGGATTTTGGAAAAAAGCTTCATATCAAAGATCTAAATAATTGGTCCCTAATTGTTTCAAAATTTTGAGAATTTTGAGACATGAACTCTAATTATTGGATGATTAGTGAACTAGATAATATTATTGTACATAGCATCAAGTTCAGTTTTGGTTTAACTTGTGAATCCATTTAGCACAAGCAACATGAAATCAAAAAGTTAACTTTTGTCAATTTGCAGCATAGAATTTAAATAGTCTCTTGTTTCATATACATAGTCCAATTTTTTATCTTTATGGTTGGGGAAGGGGGAATGGTAAACTCTAAGTATATTTACTTAGCATAGAGGCCATTCTGCTACTATTGTACAGTGGAGACGTGCGCATGTCCACCGGCAGTAGAATAATGACCTTTAAACAGTAATTTGGATGAAGGTCAAGCTTTAAATAGTGTGAAATTGAGTTTGGACTTATTGTTCACGATACAATGTACAGATCGAGCAAGTTCAAATTGATACTAAATATTTTTTCCAGTATGATCAGCAACCAAAACCATGAAAACCCTAAAAAGATACAAGCCAAATTGAGATGCAATATTATCGCATCACGGTGTCAAAGGACGTGATCTAATAAATTGTTATTTTGAGCTGTTGGATCTCCACAAGGGGCCAGTAAACAAATATGATTGGCTTCCACATGGTGGTATTTAATCAATCCTCAAGCTACACTATTCAGGGTTTCATGTTTATGCATAGGGATGGGGATGGGGAAATAACTTGCACACTATTTTGGATGTGTGGGACAATGGTAGAGGCCAACATACACGGTGTGGGTGGATTTGCTCTTTGGGCATCTCCACTACACACCTGCAAACACCCCTTTTCATTAAATATTGCAGTACGATGGTGTAAATCCTGCTGCACTCCTGTATTGATGTCCGTTTTGCAGTGGTCATTTTAACCCTTTAACATCTTTTTTCTACTATGGATTTGGACACTGACTATTACTCGTCCAGATGTAAAGATATAAATGACGTTTGACTGTTTAAAGGGACTTTTATGACGGTTGTGGGTGGGAACAGTGATCATTAAACACTATTCTATTTTAACATAAAGGAGTTGTTTACAGTTTTGGGGTGGAGATGCTCGGCTGGAGTGAATTAGCAGCCACCAATGCACCAGTTGAGGATGAGGCTGTTGAAGCCGTTTTGGGATGAACAAAAAATCCCATCCTCCCTGCCCCCATGGGATTTTTTTTTCCACCTCTTCTC
>Ga0116229_10003910_pt1 | contig 24489 bp, 24 predicted proteins | sample S1TSphgellanicum_3_FD_87313 | JGI IMG/M metagenome (GOLD analysis project Ga0116229, IMG submission 87313) | Host-associated microbial communities from peat moss isolated from Minnesota, USA - S1T2_Fc - Sphagnum magellanicum MG | ecosystem: Host-associated > Plants > Peat moss > Unclassified...
CACAATTTTCAATCAATGTGAATTTAATCTAACCAAATGCACAATTTTCAATCAATGTGAATTTAATCTAACCAAATGCACAATTTTCAATCAATGTGAATTTAATCTAACCAAATGCACAATGAGCCTCTTCACATCATGGACAATGTGTAATGGACGAAATCTTCATAGGATAGATAGTGGGTAATGAATAGGAAAATTAATGTAATTTGCAAAGTAATCAACATGGACAATTTTCAGTCAATGCAAATAAAATCTAACCAAGTGTAAAATGACAATGGACAAATGGGAAAGAACATATGCATTGTTATGATTCTTGGAAGATATAAGAACCTTTCCCCAATTAGCCACTTGCATGACCTATTAACGTTGTGCTACATTCATACAATTTTTTTATCATTCAATCCAAAACCTCTACTTATATTTGGATTGCAGCAAAACACACATCCGCATCTCAAGCTTTAAAGAAAATTTAGTACTTAATGTTGAAATTTCATAAATTGATCTTCTCTTAAGGATGTGAACTTGTCCTTAGCCTGATCGTGAAAAAAAAAGCAATTGAAGGGGAGTACTATAAACCATTATTTTTACAAGTTAGTTAGATAGATTAGAATGAGTACCTACTAGAATCAAATGGACAAAACTTGGACATATACATACACATGGAATCAAGGGGATTATAAAAAAACTAGTGGTACCCGTGACCTTCGGACACTCGTGGCTACGCCACTCCAGCCACCCCGAATGCGCAATGGTCTCGACCGACGTTGTGCGGGTATCAGAACCAACCGTGTGTACCCTCAGGTTATCAATCTGGGTATTTACTCCCTTACCTGAAGTGAGAAAACCCAAAACCCCGGTTCTAACATTTTGAACCTTGGTTCCTGAAAGTTTTGGAATTTTTTGAAAACACACTCCTCTATATAACCACTGGTTCTTTCGGTAGTGGGGCGGGGGGGAGGGAAAGGTTTTTATATCCGCCTCTGGTGCGGTGGGAGAGGGATGCGATCCGACCGTCATTCCTACCCTTAGGACAGCTGCAATGCTTTGTGGAGACGGTTTGTACACGGAAACCGTGGTGGTCCACCCCCATCACTAACTGACTGACTGACTGACGTAGTGAATTAATATATTAAATGGAAATGGAACCATATGGACAATTTCACTAAAGTTTATGGAACCAAATGGACAAATGATACATATATAAAAGCACAATGGACTATGAAAGAATCCATATGTTTCCATATGGATAATGTCAATAAACTTTATGGAACCAAATGGACAAATGATCATACATGGATGCAAAGTGGACTACAAAAGAATCCTATGGAAACATATGGAAAATGTTTAAAGACTTTATGGAATCCAATGGACCTTTATAGATATTTATGGAATAAAATGGACATTATTAGTAAACTTCATGGAATTGAATGGACTTATTCAAAATATAACTAAAATTAAATGGATAGTGAAGGACTTTTGTACCATGTATCCTAGCTAGAAGGATTCATCAATACAAAGGTGTTGACTATTAAGTAGTTTGTGTTTGTTAATGAAGGACTCATTATTGAAGCAAATATACTACATTGGATTTTTTGAGTAGATAGGGATGGAATATTCATACTACATACTCTAATCCACACTATATACACTAGTTCTATACAAAATGCATCAACATTCCATACAATGACCTCAACACTTCAAGAAAATCCAAAAAATCCCAACATCAAGTTAAAGTTGGTAGATCTTCACATGGAATCTTCATTGTCCCTATGCATTGATCTTCACATGTGGACTGTGGAGTTCTTCACAACATGGACAATGGGCTCTAAACTCAAGTGAAATCATGTACATTCTTTTGAAAAAAAATGAACATTGGGCTTCAAATCATAATCTACAACATAGATAGTGGGCTTCACGTTCAAATGAAGTCAATATAACAAAAAAATTTGAAAAAAAATTAGAAGGAAGGTTTCAAACCAGAACACTAACAGTCAGTGGGCTTCACATTTGAGTGAAGTCAAGTAAAACAAAAGAATTGAAAAAAACATGGATATTGGGCTTCACATTCAAGTGAAGTCATGTACAACCAAAAAATTGAAAAGAAGTAAACAGTCAACTTCAATTCAGAGCATGGGACATTAGGCTTCACATTCAAGTGAATTCAATTACAACAATAAAATTTGAAAAATAAATAAACAATGGGCTTCTTCACAACATGGATAATGGGTTTCACATTCAAATGAATTCAAGTATAACAAAAGAACTTGAAAGAAAAGTAGATTCAAAACTTGAATTTCCATCAAGAAATGTGTAGGTCTTTCATTGTACACCATGGCTTCCAACCTTCTTTGTGTGACATCACTTTTGTTTGGACTCACACGGGTCTCTGAAGTCCACCAATCAATGATTTTTTTTTTCAACAACTCAAGCAACCCATTAGTCCTTTTCTTCCTCACAAATAATGACCAAAGTGCAAAACCATTATCATTTATCAACTTTCGCCTTGAAATAATTGCACTCACATTTCTATGGTGGACACCAAGGGTTTTTGTAACATCCCTATGATGAACTATGAGCATTAATAGTAGCAATTAATAACACATGTTTTGCTACAAGTTTAACACCATTGTTAAAACCTCGATTTTCATCTAAGGCCTTCGTGACACATGCAAGCATTTCTTGTTGAACAATGGCAGCCTTTGCAGGCAAGATGTAATTAGGATGATCATCACAAATTTGAACATGAGAATTGGCTATGCCATCACAAGTTTTTTATTCATAGGTATAGGGCAAATCGTCGTCAATGTTTTTGAAATGAAATTAGTAATAATATCTGTTGTTCATCGTAGCTTGCATTCTTCCATAACTTGGTCATTGCTGGCATTTGCACAGTTTTGGACTTTTCTTTCAGCTTCACTTTTCGCTTTGCTTTCAACTTCTACCTCTTTTTACATTGCCCTATATCGATCATTATGTTTTCTTCATCTACTGACAATGTCACGCAATTGTTCAACTTTTCCCAACTTCTTGACATTCTTCTTGTTATAAGCATTCTTTTGAGATCGCATTATTCAATGTATATTAGGTCATTATGAGTCTACCCACAATCTAACAAATAGTTAGGTCAAATCAACTTGTTACAAGAAATGTACATACATAGTTAAATCTGAACCAAAGGAAAAAATGAAAGCCATGAATACTCCACATTTGCTTACGATTTTAACACATTGTTGCCATGATGCTTACCAAGGCATTTTGCACATCTATAGGGTGTTGGTTGCATTGTATCCACTACTGGACATAAGCCTTGATTTCGTGATAACAAAACCTTACACAATTTGTCCAATCAGTAAAAAGATTTGATTCCATACATGGAGAAAAGACAACCATTTGCAAACTTGAATCGTGATTATCTGAAGGAACCCTAAGCAAGAGTAATAGAGTATATCTCCCCACTTGGGATAATCAATGCAATAACATCGGAGTGGTTCAAGAATGAGATTGCCACAAAAAATAGTGTTAATATTTAAAGCAAGGAGTGAAAGAAACGGTGGAAAGTCATTGCATTGGCCCTCACAAACCTCCTCCAAGTTGTCTTCGGACCAAATTAACATACTTGCACCCAAGATGTTACAATACAAATTGATAAATTCAGTCTTTTTAGTTGTTAGAACCTTGTGATCTCTAGGAAAACTTTCAAGAACAATGCATGACTTGATGTGCAACTCAACGTAGTTTCAATATGTGCAAGTTCATTTGTTTGAAAACTTCAAGAACATAAAACATATAAAAAAAATTCAAGAAGTAAAGATTCAAGACTTTATGGCTTTAGAAAGTTGGTGCATATGAAAGGCAATGGGTGATAAAGAACAATGACTAGAGGCTACAAGAACCAAGGCACACAATACAAAACCCTAGCAAAATGTGGTCGTTCAAAAGTTGGGCACGACAAATAGAAACCTGAACTTGGTCTACTTCCCAGATTGTGACACGTGTTTCAATGAAGTCACAAATGGAGTAGGCTAGTAGCCAAAAAAATGGTTTCTCACAAAGTTGATAGGTGGTAGATGATTATGTAAGGCCTTAAAGCCCTTTTCCCTGAAAATTTGTCCGTCAAACTTTTTTCTATAATAAATGGTGGACTTTCCCAACTCTAGTGATCTCATATGGCATGGCAATAAACGAATTATGGGTGAAAATCCTTTAAGGTGTACCACACAAGATGAAAAGAGCCTAGTCTTTATACAATCTTTTTTTACCCTATATTTTGATCCCTATAAAAAATAACAAGTCAAAAGTTGTCAAAATTTTCAAAATGACTATATTTTAAACCATTACAATTCTAAATTCCATCATAATCATCCATAAATGTGTTTTTACATGGTAAAAACATAGAAAAAAGTGATGTTATGACAAGATTTTGGTACACCTTAAAGAATTTGGATCCTTATGAAAGTATGCATTCATACCTAATTTTAGCATGACAATGCAATCACAAATATATTAAGATTTTTTTTACACATCCCACATGTGGATTGTGAAATAAAAGTCCATAAAGCATTTTATGGACTATGATCATGGTGTTTTGTATCATTTCAAAAGTCCACCTCATAATGGAACGGTGGTTTTTTAGTGTCAAATTTTTACATTTGATATTATGCATATCATGTCTATTACTTAAATGAGTCCCTTCAACATTTTTCAATCATATCCTAAATTGTGTAACACCTAACTTACATGTAACCCCACACAAATTACCCCTAAAACATCAAAAAATGGATTATCTACCGTACAACTACCCAAAACTTGTTTCAAGCCTAATACGATGATGTAATAATGCCCTTTTGCATCTTTACTAACAACATCTACAAGAACACAATGCTTTTAGCTCTCTGTTTAAACATTGCCAAACATAAAACCAAGTAAAAGTATAAGATGGTCTCCTTGAATGTATAATAAGAACCTCCAATAACATTCAAAAAGCTATTGCACACATGAAGGCAATTGTTTGTTTGTTGTTTTTTTTTTCGTGCTTCACCCAACATGTGCATGAGTATGATTAATCCCTTTCAAGCTTTAATCCCTTGATCATCCTAAGAGGTTGATGTCACTGCAACCTAAGATAACCATTTCAGGCCCAAAAACTATAGCTATATGAAAGCCCACCCTTCAAGCACATGTTTAATTAATTTAAGACTTTATAGAAGTCCAAAAATGCAAATAAAAAAATTACATGATTAAATTTTTGAACATTCAATTATAATATGACTTGGTGGCCACTAGGTTGTTAACCATAAGGAAAAGTTCTTGAAGAAATGTAACTTATATCCCTTATATAGATAAAACCTTAAGGACTTTAGGTTGTTTAAAAGAAAACAATAAATATTTGGAAGATCAATGAAATGTAATTTACATAGATCAAACAAATGTATTGGATATTTGAAATCCAAATTAGACCTTGAGGCATGGTGGCCATCAAGCCTATAACAAGAAAAAAAGAAGTTGCAACATTCGGAAAGTCCAAATTACATAATAAGTAAAAGGAAAAGAAGTTGCAAAATTCAAAAAATCTAGATTACATAACAAGTCAAAAAAATTATTTGAGTGTTTTAGATACAATTTGAACCTGGTGACCATTAGGTTGTCAAAACACTTGTAATGATTTTGTGAAGAGTTTTGAAAAAAAATATCCATTGTTAAGATTTTTTTTTTTCTAGAAACCCTAACGGATAGTCTAAGTTTGAAAGATAATTTTAAAGATAATGTCAACATTTCCTAGTATTAAAAGTTTTGTGATTGGCCAAATTGAAATATGAAACAAAATTGGCACCATTTTGGAATAAAAAACTACTCGTGGCCAACATTGTTCTGTCCCTTTCAAAGTTATAAACAATGGTTCAAACCAATTATAAATAGAAATCAATACTAGAAAACGAGTGCATATGAAACATGTAACAATGTATAGAATTTATAACATTTAAAATGACTTGAAAAATGAAAGAAATGAAATAAAATGATCCAAAGTGCATACCTAAAGGGGGTTGATTATTACAAACATCACCATTATCATTATCCATATATTGTAGGAATAATGATGGTTTCACCTTTGATCAATGTAGCTAGCTTAAAAGAAAAATTGAACTAAAACAATTCAATAAAATGTGTCAACAAAACATGATACATAGGCATAATAGGAGAATGTGCTATCCATAACTAAAAAAATCAATTCATGGTGAAATTTCCATGTGCTATCAATAACTTTTTTTTTTGGTTAATAGAATACACGAAGTCACGATGAAAATCCATAATTGTTTCCAACAAGCACTGGATGGTCACTAGGTGAGATAATGGTACTTCAAAAAAGCCATTGAAATGTAAGGGGAATGTTGAACCACGTGCATGAGGTGCTTGGTGGCCACCAAGCCACATGCATACAAATCTTTAAATGGTTTATGATAGCTTAATAATATGTTTATGAAATCCACAATTTTCAAATCAGAACCATTCAGTGTTTGGAGGTGACCATGTCATATGGCACAACACATTACATTAAAATTGAGTCAATTAGGCTAGACAACAATCAATAAAAATAAACCATCGATGCATTGTAATTCAAATTAAACCATCCACGCATAATGATTTAACAATAAACAAATAAAATATTTCACTTTTTTAAATTTATAAGTCTCTATTTGACCTTGTTATAAAAAGTGTCATCACACTTGGTAGAGCAATAAACATTAAATGTTGCATACCAAGGGTTGCCAAAAAACACAACTATAATGTTATCGAAAGGATTCAATTTTACAAATTTATAAACCCATGTTTTGGACTAATGCAAGGATTCCAAGTAAGGGAGAATGATTATGGGCAAGTAATTACCATTTGTATGGTACCCATAAAAGGTGTCAAAGAAGACACGACACTAAAAGGAGGATTAAACATATTCTTGTGAGGCATGTAATCTACCAACGAGTTATTCTCAAAGGTCATACTAGGAATAGATGAAAGAAATCATCTAGGTTTTTATGAAAATAGGATTTTTAGACTTTTCATATAGGAATTGATCATTTTCGAAGTAGAACGTTTGGTCTAAGATTTTGGAAGAAGGGAGGACAATGCAAGTTTTTTCAATGATTATTTCCAAATGCTTGGCAAAGTTTTCCTTGTTGCCAAATATCAAATGTACACAATGAATTTATTTATAGAAGCAAAAAGGAATTCCTTAAACCAAGGTTTCAAAAACATTGGGCGAAATTTAGTTTGACTCTAGCCCATTGCCAAAAGAACATCATTCAAGTCAAAAAATTAAATGATAGTCATTGGCCTCCACTCCATGTCAAGTTTTTTTGAGATAACTAAAAGTCATTGCAATTTATTGTTCAATTTCTTCCAAATAAGTAAAAGTTGTGTCAATTTTTTGTAAAACTAGCTCCATATGAGGATGAAAATGAAGTGAGCACATTTTATCCATGCCATTTGAATATATTTGCGACAGTCTTCAATTAGGCCATTGTAAACAGTTTCAGTTAATTGCTTCATTTGATTCTTCAACCATAAAGATGTACACATATAGAAGCATGTGCCTATGATTTCAACCAATATAAACATTTAGAACAAATATCTCAAAGTTTACAAATGGAGTTAGCAGGATTGATCATTAGCTTTTGGGACTCAAAACCATGAAAGGTTTCTGAGCTCAATAGCTAGTCATTCAAACCAAGCCAAGCTAAGCCAACTAAACAATGAAAAGTTACATGACATTATGTTTAATATACTTGACATGACTCTAAATAAGGCATTGTATCATTATAATCCCTCAATACAACATTGTCACCATAATATTAGATTAAATGGGCATATTCACAATCAGGGTACCACTTTTTTGCCATAGGACTCAAGGACTTTGGTTTTACCATCTTCCAAATACAAAATCTAAATGGAATAAATTTAAGTGAAATATATTGGATAATTCAAATGATGGTAGTTTTCATGGTGGTGGTGGTTTTTCACATGTATATGTAATTATGCATAAATATTTTGTTAAAAAACCAAAAATGTAGAAAATGAATACATAAGTTTTATATATAACTTAATATGTTTCCCCTTGCATGAAATTTTTTTGCACTTTTTGTCGGCACTTGGGGCCACCAATTCTAAGCTTATCGAATAGAAAAAATCAACCAAATGAAAAAGAAGGAATCATTTTGCTTGTAGCCCTTTTAAAATGGATTTTGTAGCTTTCAAAAACTTTATATCTTACATTATTTGAGCAAATGCATTATATGAACATTGGCAAACATAGATGTATGCATTACTTATCCGTGAAAGAAAATTGAAGTCAACTACATTGTTTACAACATTTCTTTTGATTCTTTTAAGACAAAAGTTTCAATTAAGACAAGGACTCAAATTATGTCAAAAGGACATCAATATTATATCCAATTCATTTTTGGATTTTTTTATTAGATTAACATGACATCATTTTAGTTATAATCATATACCAATCCACTATATTCATGAAATAATAAATATAATAAAATCCAAAATAGTCATTTGTAGTCCTTTTTTCGTTAGATTATCCTTTGGGTACCTTGATTGCAAATATGCCCTAATATCTTGAAGCATATTCTCAAAGAGCTAGTGGATAAATCTCAAAAGCTTCATTTCAATTATGAAAAATCGTTTATTAGTTTCATATTATAAAAGGAATAGTTACCATGATCACTGCAAGGATCTAAAAGCCTTTGAAATTTAGTATTTGCCACATGATCTATCATGTCAAGTACCAAAAACATTGTGTTCCACAAATGTTAACGCAAATTCACTTGTGGAATGAAGAGGCTCCAAGTAGGGGAAGACTTCCCCCCATCAAGTATTTCAAAAAAACTTTTACCATATGAATCCATTTTTCAACTAACATAACATTATCTATTGGGCTTTTCATTGTCCTAACTAGATTATGGTCTATAAAGATGGTGTTTCCAACATGCATACTCAAGATTTTAGCAAAAAACCCTATAAGGCATTATGGAAAACCATCAATTTTGGTTTGTAGAAAAGAAAATGGTTATTCATTTCACAAAACTCACAACCAAATATCCACAAAGGTTCAATATTAAAATCTACATTTTTTTCTCATTTCATTCAAGAAGATCAATATCTTGTAGGGTTTACACTTAATCAAAATATACACTACAAACTCGACATTTATTCTCCTTCAATGTATGAAGGATCCATTAGTAGAAATCCTACCCAATAAAGAAACTAATTGTTAAAAAACTTCCAAGTAAAATGTCATCACCTTACGATTGCACTTACTAGGCAAGTAGGTGTAAAGATTTTTCTATCGAAAATGTTGAAGTAGATAATCATATCCACAAGTATTTAGCTTTATAATTTGAAAAGTTGCCTTTGGGCAAACTTCATTTTTATAGAACTTTTGATTTTCTAAGAACAAAGAAATTGGGTTTTCAACTAATGCCAATAATTCCTTATTTCTAATAATATCAACACCCACATTTGCTCCAATTTTACAAAGGAACAAAGATGCTGAAAAAAAAACAATCAAGTTTGTGGACAAACTCGGAACCTCCTCTTGTTGATCCATCTATGGACCTAACTCCAATCACATTTTTTTCTTGTATGTGCTCATCAAGTTTATGGACAAACTCAGAACCTCCACCTATCAAACCATGTACTAACCTAACTCCAATCACATTTTTGTCACATACGTGGATTTGCACACAATGGTGAACTAATTTTTGAACGAATTGCAATCACAAATGCACACAACCACCTTGAATCTTGCCTTGGCATTGAACAATCTAATAACAAAGGAATCTCAATAAAAGCCTTTCCAAACTGTCGAAATATCCTTGGTGATGTGAGTTGTAAAAATGACTGCAATTTATGCTTATTACTTTATCTTACAAGAATGATGCTACCGTTTCCTTGTCAATGACATCTAGTAGGGTGACCATGTTATCAACCCAATCAAATTTATAATGAATCTCCAACATAATTGCATCCATTACATTCCTCTTTGAAATGCCATTTTGGATCCACTTCTTTTACGGGCATTTAAATCTCATTTCATCCAATGGGTTTAGCCTCATTTTTTCCAAATAGAAGTCATCATTAAGCTTGCAGTTCAAAATTGATATTAACATATTATCCATCTTATGTTTGTTATTTAACATGTGCCACTCATCATCCATGTAGGGCTTCTGATTGTTCATTGTCAGTTTCAAATGTCCAAAATGAATCATAATTTGTTTTTGAATAATGATTTTCCCATTTCAAAAGCCTCATGAATTCCTACATGGATTTGAGGTCTAGTTGCCCCCACCTTTGGCTTAATGTTTGCAAAATGTTATCGCTTTTCCAAGGAGCCCTTTTGCCAGCTTCTTGAATTGCTTTTCTTTTAGGTTGGCCAAGCAATTGAAGGTGGATTTTCCGATCAGCTTGGCTAGATGTGTTGGTATGTTGTTAGTTCCATAAAAAATGTTGCACCTTTCCCATTCAAGTAAAACATTCTACCAAAGTTAGAAAACCACATTTGTCAATAAAAGGATGTTTTTGCATTCCTTTATTGATTCAACGTTCAACACTACCTTGAACATCTCTTCAAACACACAACAAAGGTGCATTTTTGTTCTATCTACTTTTGTAGAAATTGTCTTTGGACACAAGAAAATAGACTCAAAATATCTTGAAGTAGAAATGTAACACCATAGGGCCCTACATTTAGTTTATGGGAAGTTGGATACAAAGTTTGAACAACTTTAGTATTATAAAAGTAGTTGAAAGTACGTTTGTAACTAATTGGGTCAAAATGGTGTTCAAACCCATTTCATATAATTTTTTTGATATATTATGATTATAACATTCATAATTTGATAATACATAAGTTTTTAAGGCTCCACTTAGTTGCAATTTTTAAAAAATTAATATTTCATTTACATGGCTACATGTAATTTTTTTGACAAGGAGTAGTGAGCCATGTACTTTACCTTGCTTGCACCGTGTAAGCACATAGACATGTACACATATAGTGGCACACACAAAAACACATATGCATGCACGCATGTAGACACAAAAAGGTATACAAATACACACACATACACTCACATAGACATTAGAGATACACACACAATAAATAGATATGTACATTGGCAAAAAATTCCAAGAATTCAACAAAGGGACAATTGAGGAAAAAAAAAGAAAAAAGGCTAAGTTAGGGTTTGAAGTGGGTTCATTTGACAAACAACTTCCTTGAGCATGATATGGTGTCATTGATCACATGTGTGCACATGCGTGAGTGTCACCAATGAAAGGAAACTCTTGGAAAAAAATTCAAAGATTGTGAAAGAGATGGAGATGTAAAGCATAAGAAAGGGAGAGAAGAGGAATGAGAGAGGGATGGTGACATAGAGGGTAGGAGAGGGAGAGAGGAGGAATAAATGAAAGATAGCAAAGTAGGGGGCATGAGATAATGACTTTTGTAATAAAACTCAAAGAATAAGAGACCTCAAATGAGAAATGAAGGTAAAATAGAAAATAAGGAGAGAATTTTTTTTTATGAAATGACGGAGGGAGATGAGAAAATGGAAAAGACAAAAAAAAAAGTGGGCGCTAAACCCTAATGGTTTTTTTGAACCTCTTTCATTGCCCAAAATCCATCCATTTGTATGTATGTATAAGACAAAACTCATTTAGAACAAAATCCATTCATTTTTTTTAGTTTTGGAAAAAAATATTAAAGAATCTTGTGTGAAATGTGATTTTTTGTAGTATTAAAGTTAATAAATAAAAGAGACTATAATTAACATTCTTTGTTCCCAATCCAAAAACATCCAATCTAAAATAAAATGTGTGGATGAAGATTTGAGTGGGTTTTAGTTTAGGGTTTAAGGGCCTTAGGGTTTAGGGTTTAAGCCTTTTAGGGTTTAACCTAGTTCATGGTTTTAAAGGTTGAATCTTTTATGGTTTTAAATTTCAAGTTTAGGGTTTTAATGTTGGAGGTTTTAGGGTTCAGGCTTTTAATGTTTAGGCTTTAAGTTTTAGGATTTTGGGTTTAAAGTTTTTAGGATTTAAGGTTTAGGGTTTTAAAGATTGATTTTTTTATGGTTTAGGGTTTTAGATATTGAATTATTTATGGTTTAAGGCTTTATGTGTTTAAGGTTCAAGGTATATTATTTAGGGTTTTAATACTTTAACGTTAAACAATTAAGGTTTTAAAAGTTGACTCATTTATGGTTTAGGGTTTTAGAAGTTAAGTTGTTTATAATTCAAAGTTTTATGTGTTTAAGGGTGAAAGAAAAATTGAGTGTATAATTTTCGGACGTATTAACTTTCCTAAAATGGGCCTAATACCCATGGGATTTTTTTTAATCTGACTATTTTCTAATTCATTTAATAGTAGGGTGACTGTTTTTGGGGTACACATAAAAACCTTTTGCACTGAAGACTAAAATGTATTTCATTATTATAATGGTGGTTTTATTTAGGTCAAAAAATAAAATCATTAGTCTTGAATTAAGGTTTTACCAGCCTTTTACACTATGCACATGGAGCCAAAACCAAAAAATGGTTCAGATAATCTTCTTGGTTATTTCATTTGTAGCATTTGAATTTTGAAGCTTGTACTTTCTAGAGTTCTCAATCCATGATGGAGCCTAGAATTGTTCTTGGCGAAGATGACTTAGGCCATGTTTTGTCTTACGAACATTTTAAATCTATTTTGGGGCTTTTTGGCAAGGGCTTTGATCTAAGGAAGTTTGGTATTAATGCTTATGCCATAGAAGTAGAGTGTGTCAAACTATATCGGGTCCTTGCAAGGAGCACAATGGTTTTAAATGGAAGGTAGATGGTAACCTTTCAAATATTGAAGTGAGAATCAAAAAACTCAACAGTATTATTTATCAAAGGGGCTAAACAAATAGTTGAATTTGCTTAGCCTTTGCAAAAGGAATTATTGTAGAAAGGAAAGGTATCAAAGTGAATTGGGTGAGATTTGCAGAGTGCATTAGCAATGATTGAGCAAGATGCACTGATAACAAAGGGGTCTTACCCCCTCGTGTGTTTGGATCATTAGTTTTTCAATGTTTGTAAATAACACCAAGGATTGCCAAGATCAAAGTGGATCTTCAATCCTTGTAACGAATGATGTGCCAGTGAAAGATGTGTTGACAAAGGATGTACTAACAATTTTTTCAGAAGACGTCTTGAAGCAGTTTCACCTATTCCTTCAATTGCAAAATTCTAAAAATGTTGCACTCGCATTGGACATGCAAACCCTATCTAAGGGAAAGAGTTTGACTTTGCTTTGGGGATTATAATTTGAGAAAAGTCCAATGTCTCTTATTTGAAGAAGTCGATGGAGCAAATGAGGTTGGTCATTATCAAAGGAAGCAAGAGCTTCACAACTTGCTTGTTGTGAGCAGTTCCACAATTAAAAAAGCTTTTTGTACCGACAATGACATTGTCAAGGTTAAACCCAAAACCTTAAACCCTTTTCATGAACTTCTTAAATCACATCAAATTTCCATGTAAGCTCAATGTTTTGGTCCTTGCAACCTTTCCTACACATCCATGTGCTCTATAAGGGTGTTGCAATGGACATTTGCATAAAAATGAATTAGTTTAATAAAAATAGGGTTTTGCAATTGTGCATGAAAGTAATTCTTTGGTCTTGCATTCACACATTGGTTTTCTATTATGTAGAGGTCCAACTTTTTTGAAAATGATTTGGAAAATTTGTGAGTGATGGTCTTGTAGGAAGTTTGTGGTAGTGCGGGTTTTGAACAATGCAAAGATGTTGTTGATGCCAAAAAGGAACTCAAAGCCACTGAGGATGTGTTGGCAAAATTTTTAGTGGATTTGGAGAAACAACAATCCATTACATCATCCCTAAATGTAAAGGCTAATTTGAAGGAGACCGACTACCATAAAACATTTGGTGAGTTTCACAATTATGACACCAAAATCCAATTGGTATCTAAAGCTACCATAGTTGCTAAGCAACAAGGAGTTCACATGAAATCTCATCATGATGCAATCTGAAAAGGGCTACCACCCCACGCACTTCCCTTTTTAAAAAATTGCCCTTGTTATACACCTTTCTGTCTATGTCTCTTTGCCTCTTTGTACATGTCTCTTTCCAATTGTAGGTCATTATGTCCCTTTTTTAGTTTCTAGAATATTTATCGAGTGTGAAAAGAATGTTACAAGATTTTTGTTCAATGTGATGATAAAAACAACACTATTGTTAGACTATGTTTGACATCTATGATAACAAAAACCAAAGCCTATTAATTGACTCACCTGTCACTCATCTTAATCCCCATTTCGAAGCTCTAACATGCCCCTATACCCCCAAGTGCTATGAGCTAAGGAATGTACCCCAACTCCCTTTTTCGTCATTTAAATCTTTTAATCCCACATTTGAATCTTTAAGGAGTTGGGGGGTGCATCATGGGAGGTGAGAAGTTTTTGGATTTCAAAAATGAGGCACGAATCACCCCCTTGCGTCAAAAGGGGATTTGCATAAACATGATTTGATTAAAAAAATTTATCTGTGAACTAACACAACTTCCATTAATATCACCATTAGAACATGTGATGATGGTTTTTGCCCATTGGTGGAGCTCATTATGGGATCCCAATTGTCGCGCATAATGGTGGCAATATCTGTGAAAACATTTGTGGACATGGTGAGTGGTGTATTGAATGTTGTCCCCCCAAATCTAATATTCAATGCATTGTTTTATAAAAGGACATTGATCATGAATGCAAGGCACAATCATATCATCAAAAATAACTATTGGTGTTCCTACTCCATGTTATGATGGTTGGCAAAATAACTTTTAAGTTGTTTATTGCCCATATTTGGTAACAAGTGACCTATTAGGTTGATAATGTAAGCAGGTTGTTAAACTTAACAAGTGTCTTAAGATGTTATTTAACTTAACATGTAGTACTAATTTAACCAATTACTAAACATGGTAGGTAATGTTACTAGGTTAGGAAGATAGGTTGACAAGCTAGCCAATAGGTGAATTGCAAAACCTGTATTTGGTAGAACCAATAGTTGAACAAGTACTTAAGCAAGTTGTATAATTTTTGAAATTTTGGACTATTAGTCTAGGTATTGGTTAATGACTATTTATAATGGTCATTCATGATTATTGTATTTTGAAATAGCTAGTATGAAACTAGGAGGACAAACTTGCTAAAAAACGTTTGGATTTCATTCTTGATTATGTGTTACAATTTGCATTTATGGAACATGAATCAATATTTCTTTCAACCAATTTCCTTTCAGCTTTGAGTAATTTGTGTACATGTTAATTTAGGATTATAATTAGTTCAGTTTTGTTGGAGTATTATATGTACTTGTTGTTGTTTTATGAACCTATTATTAGAAAATTCAAAAATGATTAGCCTTAATGGGAATAGAAAAATCCATTAACATTTGGTGACCACGCAATGGATCAAAATTCAGAAGTAATCCTGCTTAGAATTTTTGGTTTGATTCAATAGTTTTAATAGATTAGGTTTGATAAGCAATCATGTTTGGAATTCTAATTTGTTATATGTTTGTTTATTTTGTGTAAAATTTAGGATTCAAGCTTCTGATCTTGATTTAGTTTGAAAACATTTGGAATAAGGTGAGGTTAGTGTAAAGTTTTCAATGAAAAAAGTTAGGCACCCAATCTGTAAAAAAAATTTATACACACTTTTGATTATTGGGAGGGGTCGTTCTAAAAAAAAATCTTATGTACAAAAATAATGCAAGGGCTTTCTTAAAACATGTTGGTTTTAGAAAATTTCAAGAGTAATTACTAAAAGTTTTATAAAACAACTAAAACAAGTCAGACATCAACCTGTTCAAAAACATGCACAAGAATAAGATGAACAACAAGTGCAATCTATGGGAGATGAACCTATGAATGCACCAAACATGGATGCATCATAGAGGGGAAAAATCAATGAACAACATCAAAATGTAATAGATTCAGTTGTGCAGAGAGACCTAACCACGTTCTCAACCACTCATCAAGAAACACCACGAATAATAACCCAACCAAGGGTAGTGAATGTTCATAATGGTGACAATCATGAACTTGTTCAATCGTTTGATGAGGTTTTATTTATATGACAACCATGGCGACTTGCAACCCAAGTTACAATCTAACTAGAACTAGTGCATCTATACTAATTACAACATTTGTTGGTTTCCAAAACTAACCACCACACACCAATATTCATTTGGTACCCACTAATTCAGAAATGGAACAACTTCACCTACTCAACAGGTTGGAATAGCTTTGTCACATCAATCAAAGACCATCTAATCAATTAGTTTCTATACCACATGTTGAACCTATTCACTACTAGAAATTTTGGGTTTTGCAATTATGTTTGCAACTAAAGTTCAGTTGCATGCGACACATGTAATTGCAAATTTGTGTAGTTGCCTAAGACAAGTTGCACATGACATTCAGTTGCATGCGACACTACGTATGCAAATGTATATACAGTGCTAATATACATGCTTATCCATACATACTAATTCAAATGTAGTTACACCTTATGTGCAACTATTTTTGCAACTACAATGTAATTAATAAAAATATGACATGTGTTTAACAATTGGACAACTAGCTTATGGACACATGTCATTATTTCATTTTTTTTCAAAATAAAAGATTCATTGGATTATTCTTAATCATTAAAGTTTATACCACTAAGATGATGACACATGGCACACCATGAAACCTTCATTGACCATTTGACATGTGTCCTTTTTTAAACACAAATTATGATGACATGTGGTAATTAAAGCCCACCTTTTTAATTTTAAAGTATTAATTAATGAAATTTAAGTCGTTCAATTTATGATTAATAAGATGTTGACACGTGTTACCTAGGTAGGTAGGTAATTATTAAACCCTATTAGATAAATAGGTTTATTTAGATATGTAAGTAGGTTAACATAGCTAAGTTTAGGCTATATAAGTAAAATTAGAATTATTCGATTTTATTTTTAAAATTAACCATTTCATAAAGGTCAAGTTTTATTTATTTGCTCATCCCCAATGGCACTTGGTGTTTGGTTATTACAAAGTTATTGTTCCTAGTTATATATTGAGCCAAATAAAATTGGAAGCCAAAAAATATGGGATAAAAAATTCCATTGCAAACTTCATGAACCAACTTAATTACACATTAGATGCAACTAATGTATTAAAATATAGTAGCTAAGGGAGAGCTTTGTTGCTTTCAATGTCCAGACAAAACTTGAAGCCCTCTTCTTGGCGCATCTAACACACTAAGAATCATCCAAAACATATTAAAAATGAAAAAGTTATGGCTCCCCAAAGTAAAAGGGGTGAAAAACTCAGAAAAAATACCATTGAACACTACAAAGGCTAATCCTTAAACACCCAGAAAGTTCCTTTATGTTGTTTTTTTGCTATTAAAGTTTAAACATGATTTGTGGAACTTCATATGGCGTTCTTATAGCATTTAAATTGTTTAAAATGAATAAGAAATAATAAAGTTACGAGGCTTGAAAATAGGAGGGGTCCAAAGAAAAGGAAAAAAAAACATTTTGTAACTTGGAAATTTATTTTTCTTATTTTTTTTCTTGTTAATTTTTCATTACTCCTTTTTTTTTGCAATTCAAAGATGATTGTACAATATTTTTAATAATTACGATTACTTAATGAAAATTTGATTTTAACATTATTATACATCTTAAACTAGTAATTAGCTTAAGATGTTTGTGTACTTGTAGGCTAATTTGTGTAGCCTATTTACATTAATATTTTAACATAAATAATAAATATAAATATATAATACCTTTTGATATTATATATATAATTTGTTTATCATTTTAATTATAGTAAAATTTTGATTGATAATTATGAATATTTATTATAAATTTTAATATTATCATATTAATTAATTTTGAGTAACGTTTTTCTTTAATCAATTTTACATTTTCTGAAAAAAATTCCAAATAAAATAAAATAAAATAATTTTCCTTGCTAAAACAAATATTTAAATATGTTTGACAAATAATTTTTTAAAAATTACAATATATATTTAAACCATGGTTAAGTTTAACTTAATTTAATTTAGTATAATTTAGTTTAGCCATAATTAATCTAGCCATTTTTAGTTTTAGTTTAATTTAATTTAACCATATTTATTTCATGTTAATTTAATTTAGTTTCATTTATTTTAACCATAAATAATTTATCCTAACTTATTTTAGCCTAATTTATTTATCCATAATTAATATAATTTAGTTTATTTTATCCATAAATAATTTAGCCTAATTTAATTTAGCCATAATTATTTTGACCTAACTTAATTTAGCCATAATTATTTTGGCGTAACTTAATTTAGCCATAATTAATTTAGCTTAATAAATTTAACCATGGTTAATTTTAGCCTAATTTAATTTAACCATAAATGTTTAGTCTAATAAATTTAGCCATGGTTAATTTTAACCATAATTATTTAGCTTAACTTAATTTAACTATGGTTAGTTTAGCCATGGTTATTTTTGTTTAGGTTAGTTTAGGTTAGCCTAAGTTAGCATGGGGTTAACCTTAGTACTAGAGGCACATAATATTATTATATATAACCTATGTAAATATATTAAGTATAATAATTTAAGTATGTATAAGTTTAATGCATCATTTTTATGACACGTGTCCATGTTGTACACATTTAGTTGCACACACAACCATAAGGCTAAAAAATTATATAATATCAAATTTATAGTTGCAAACAGATCGAGATAGTTGCAAATGACAATTAGTTACATGTTAGTTGCATAGTGACTGGTTGCAAACAATAAGATTTTTAGTAGTGATTGAACCTAGAACAACACCCACAATTGTTCAATAGGGAATCACTTACCCACAAGACACCTAGCTAATGAAATCAATACCTAGTCCAGGTGAACAATCGTAAATACTACATCATAGACCAATTCCAAGATGAAACCAAGGTGTTGGAATTATGATCTGTTCATATTATCATCAAATGGGACACATGTTCAATCGTTGCCCATTTGTTGATGATAGGTTAAAACAATTATTTAAGGAGGAGGTGATGAATATTCATTATCCTATTCTTCCAACCACTATAATAGTAGTGCCCAATGTGTTTGTATCAAGAACTCAAACCATGAATCCTAATATAGGTCATACGATAGTACTTGTTAATTATTAAATAACCTAGTCACAACCTATTACACCAATTGTACCAAGTAAAACCGGTATGTTATGTACTTCAACATACCCTATGTGGTATGATGTCATACCCCTTTTTGTGCCTTTAGATCCTAATTTATATCCAACTTATCAAACTATAACAAAAGGACTTGATTCCTCGATCTTTAGGAATTATACAAGTTCTATACATGGGAATGTGTATCCAATACCTAAATAACCTATTGTACCACCAACATATATACCATACTCTGTTGGAAATCAGTTTCCTATAGTGGTTCAACTAGTGACTAGTAACGATAAACAACTTATTCAACAACTTGTTATTACATTAGTCTTAACCACTATACAAATTACTATTAGTTTATCCATTCACATACCCAAAGGTTTTGATCACCAATCACCGAATGGAGGACAACCTGGAAATTCACCTAGAGGAGACCTTCTTGGAAAACCACCCTTTAATCCACTTGTTGGACCTTTTGGATGGCTAACACCTGACCCACACATGTTCATACCACCATGGCATCAACCACCTATTGTGCAACTTGTGTCAAAACCAATAACAAAGCTGCTATACATGAAGTTACAATATCCAACCTATGTCAAAAACATTGATCCTAATGCTCACATCAAAATGTTCAAAAAGGCCGTTAAAAGTAATGGTGAAAATAGTAGAAACTAACAACATCAACCTGCTTGGTTTTACTTTCAAGGATAATATCTTTAATTGAATGGGGAGAAAACTATGTTGCAAACCATCCAAATTGCAATTTTGAAAAGTTGTAATAAGCATTTTGTAAGTGATTCAAAACAGTGAAGAACGATGAAAAGGTTTATATGTAATTGCAAAACATACAACAACAAAACATTGAACATGTTAAGGTTTATTATGAATGCATGTTGAAATTAACTAACTATCTATAGGTTAGAGCAATAGATGTTTTTTTTACCATTGTTTTTAGGGCATGCTTATTACCTTACCTAAGATTATTAACTACAGGTTTGAGGAGAAATATTTTAATTGAGCACAAGGAAACAACTATAGTACGTGAGGAAAGTGGACCTATTAATATGTGTTATAATGCTCTACTAACCACACCAAGAGCTAATGCAGGAGTTAAACTTGTAGTACCTATTGTGACAATTAAATCATCATTAATTGATGATGTACCAAATGTGGTAAAACTAATCATTTAATGGAAACTTGTCATAACATAAATTTTAAAAAACTAGTTATGTCAACCACTATAGTTAAATCTACAAAACCTATAGCAAAAACTAAAACCCAACCTATTAAATCAAGAAAAGTACCTATTCATTATCCCTATATAATTTGTTCTAGTGTAGAACATAGATTCAGATAATGCCCTAGAAAAATTGAGGTACATAACATGTTCAAAACTAAAACTGTTAATTTTAATGCCATAATAACATTTAAACCACCTAAAATTGACAATGTGCTAATTAATGTAATAGTTGTTACCACTCACAATTAACAGTCGGAATAGCAGGTGTCTAATGACCAGGCCTCTCTATCTACGGAACAATCCCTAAGTTCTGTTTTTCAATAAAATACGGCGCGTTACAGAAATAAAATACGAAATATATGAAATTTATTCAGAAATCTCTTCTATCATTGGCTTTCATTGCTAATTCTTCAACAAAGAGCGAATCTGATGGCAGTGTAAGATCCCTTCAAGTGAAAAAGGGTAATATTCAATCGATGTAGATCCTTTTCCCATTTCAAAACTGAGAAATCGCTTTCAACGGTGGCCATGTTGGGGAAAGGAGAAGCCAAGCCCCCACAAAACTCCATCAGCTCAAGAAACTGGTCCTTAATGGATGGGGTTTTCCAAGCATTGCCGAAGTCTGTCTGCTCACTATGACAAGCCAAAGTAGTTTGGAGCCTTGGCTCCTTGCTGACAACATAGAAGCTTCTTGTGCTGATCCACAATCAAATCAATGGAATTCTGAGTCAAGGAAACCGACAATCAATCGTGGAATTTTAGGACTAACTGAACGACGTCGCGTGGTTTCAACGCTAGTAGTTCGTGCGGCAAGCAAGGAGGCATGCCATCGGTACTAACATTGTTCACTTCGTCGCGCAAAGCCTCGACTGAGCTTAACCCGTTGACTTTCAATAGAAGGATTTTACCAACGGCATCCAGAACTTTAGTGCATTCTTCTGGCTCTAGCGCATCAAGAATTTGGCTGGCGAAGATGCCATGATCTTGAATGAATCCCCTTAGGTCAGCGTAACTGACCTGCCTCTCCCCAATAACGACGACGTCCTGCACGACCGGTAAAGTGTCATCATTGGAAGTGAGTTCCACAAAAGCAAAGTGCTATAAAGAATCTAACAGTGATTGAACAGTAGCCGTTTGTTGCTGTAAAGTCACTCGCCGACCTTGCAAGCTCTCGACGCACTCACTAACGTGCGTTGAGATTTTGCTAATGATAGAGATCATGATCCAGAAAGCAGGAGTTGGAAGCTGGTCAAAACGATCGGATGGTTCCATTTTAGCAAAGTATGTTACAATTTTCGATCGTTTCTTAACTAGAAATCGAGCAACGCGCGACATAGAATCCCATCGAGTGGCTGAAAGGTTTGGACAAATGGCTTGCATTTCTTCAACGAGGTTTTTTTAGCGCTTCAAGAACGAAATAATAGAGGTAAGCGTCTTGTAAAAGTTACAACCTACTCGCTTGTAAACCTTCTACATAATGATGTCTATTTGATGCAATAGACACCACAGTCGCATGAAGTTTGGCTTCACAAAGTTTTAGATCTGTATCACAACTCCAGAAAGATGCCCAGTCATATTTGCTGCCCCGTCCGTAGAGCAACCAATCAACTTGTCTTTCCATAAAGGACAAATAGCGTCAAACAGTTTTTCAAACATCTCGAACGTGGCCAAGCCAGTGTGTCGACCAGCAAATGGGAGAGTAATCAGATGGAAGGTTTTCCAGAGTAGAGTTTTGATAGTACCGAATGTGAACATCAACCCAAGAGGTTTGTTGAAGGTCGGTTGACGTGTCAAATGCCACTGAAAACGCCCATTTGTTGCATAGAACTTGCGAAATGTGTTCAATCGAAAAGGCACATGCAACTTTGGCGTAGGAAGCAACCAAGTAATCGCTACAAGCGTCGAACTTTGGAATGTCACAAACCTCTTTTGCATCATGAATTGCATCTGCAGCCATGGCAAATGACATTCCACGTCCAACATAACGCGTCGCTAGCAAAAATTGCTTTGACTTGGTGATCTCTACGAGATAGCTACCGTCTTCCTTCCGTTTAAAAAGAGACAATGCGTTTTCATGTGTTTGCCCTTCCATGTCGGTTGGATGCTAGAGCATGTCGCCAATCACAACGTCAACAATGTTGCTGTTGACGGTCAATGTGATAGCTTTAGATCGGGGCTCGATGTAATGGCATATAGTTTTAGCGTGCTTGACAGCGACGTCAAAATATTTCGATTTTTCCTGATGTGCCAGCCCTTGGTATTCTTCCCATCGAGTTTTGTGATTCAAGCAAAGGTGTTGCATGTAATTATCGGTTCGAAATGGAGGTCCTTCGAATGTCCAAATCGTCAATGATTTTTTAGAAGAGCATTCGCGACCAAAGCATCTGCAAAATTGGCAGCAGACAGCAACAACTTCAGAAGACATCGGGTCGCGGGCTGTAATGGAAAGTCCATATTGTATGGCGTGTTTTTTCTGGAAGGGTGTCTTGCGAGCTCCAGCTTTGCAGGGACGCTTCGGAGCAGGCTTAGAGGTCTCCATCGATCGAGCAAGAATGCAGTAAATGGCAAGGGAACGTCGTTTGGCGATCCGAAAATGCGCCACGGACTTTCGAAACTGAAATAAAGGTTTTTTTTTATACTGTTAAAAAATGGCACCCTACGAAAATGGCTTTCAAAAATAAAATAAAGTTTTTTTTTAATACTATTAAAAAACGACACCCTACGAAAATGAAATACGGAACTTACATATTCTATTAATAGATTTCCATATATAGAGAGGCCTACCAATGACGCACCCCTAAGCTCCTTAATGGACTCAAATGTGAATCCAAACTAAAAACAATGAAAGAGCAAGGAATCGGGGCACACTCCTTGCTGAGAATTCAAGCTCAACTAATTAGGTTTCATTAATTACTGGAGTAGGAAAGTAACTAGGTTATTTTCACAAGGTTGAATTATTTTCCTTACTTATTTTAGTTTGGTTATTTATGGTTTGGTCTTGTAGTTAAATACCTTGGTGTTGATGGTTTGCTTCTCTTTTTTTCATTACACAAGTTTGTGTATTTCATGTGACAAGAAACTTGGAGAGTTCTTGATGTTGTGTTTTGTGTTATCAACATTATGTTATAGTTTCCTTTCAATAAAGATTTATGTTTGCACTTGAGTAGATCTCCTATTTGTTAACATGGTATTAGAACTTAGGTTGTTTGGTGAGAAAGTTGAAAGAGATCTAAAGCTAGAAAGTCTCTAGAATTAGAGCTTGAGAGTCTCTAGTAATATCATAGGATTTTGTCAAGTGCAAAAGAGAAATGAGGAAAGAAAAAAATGTGAAGAGAAAGAAAAGAAAAGAAAAGAGGTGAGAGGAGATCAACATATCAAAGTAGTGGAAGTCAGATCTTTAAATCTAGATCTAGATCTATTGTGAAAAGATCTTGGAGTGAAACTTGAAGAGGTTATAGAAGACTATAAGACGCTTCTATTCTCAAATTTTCAAAAGAAAAGGATATGTTTTGTGAGAGTTATGAGCTTTTGAAAACTCTGTGCCAGATCTGGTTTTTGGTCATATCTCCTTTGTTTGAGCTTTTTTGGATCTGCAGCTTTGAGATCTTATAAATCATATAGGAATATATGTGTGAGAGAAATTTCATGTCATTTGGATCTGTATTGAGAGAGATCCAAGCATTTAAAGTTTCAGTCTTAGTTTTGAAGTCAATTTCTTTTGAAAGTGATATTTCTTTGTGGTCATCATCAGTAGAGCTGAAATTTTGAACAGATATAAAAGACATATATCTTATGTGTCTCCTAAAATCTCAAGGATTTTGGAGTTGCTGAGAGTGAGTTGTAAGTCATTTTGTGTTCGGGTCCCAGTTTGAGGTGACTTCAAAGAAGTAGCAAGATCTCCCATTTTATGAAGTTAAATGAGCTGAAATTTTGAGAGAAGTTAGTAGACATAGTTGTTCATGTTTCACCAGAATTTCAGA
>Ga0116229_10003911_pt1 | contig 24483 bp, 9 predicted proteins | sample S1TSphgellanicum_3_FD_87313 | JGI IMG/M metagenome (GOLD analysis project Ga0116229, IMG submission 87313) | Host-associated microbial communities from peat moss isolated from Minnesota, USA - S1T2_Fc - Sphagnum magellanicum MG | ecosystem: Host-associated > Plants > Peat moss > Unclassified...
AATATTTTAGCTTCGAAATTCAATAAGGCTTCTACAATAAAAACATGAGATTGAACCTTTTAAATGAGGTGGCCCCCACAAGATTCAAGCATGCACTATAGAAGTGGATTGAGAGTGGAATTCCAAAGGGGAATATAATTGAAGCAATTCTTTTGGATTCACATTACAAGTTTGAAAAAGTTGATAATATGGCAAGTCTTCTTGATGTGATCGACAAGGAGAAGATGGCATAATTTTTGCATGATGATGCCACTAAAAAAATCACAGTTGTGTGTACTACACACATGATTAAAGATGATCCAATAGTGTGGATAGGCCTTGACTAGAAGTCCTTCCTCCAGGTAATGAAACATGCGAAAGTTTCATTCAAAGTCGTTGTTTGTATATGTGATCAAGACTCCTTCAAGAACACGTTTTCAATGGTCATGAAGTCTAGTCATGTGATGAGTTTTCAATTTGAATTTGGGCAGTACATGGTTAAACTAGCCAAAGTACCAGGTTTGTCAAAAAGGTTGATGACGAATCTAGTCATTCTTTATGCATATTTGTTCCCTTGCAAAATTGGAACAAATATAAAGGAGGATGAGCCACATGCATACACAGATTCACAAGACTCACCATGACCCATACTTGGGGGAAGCCACCACCTTCCCCCTTATAGTATTCTCTATGCTTGGCCATGGGGCTTGCACTCAAATGTCATTTTGTCCTAGAACTCCCAAGTTAGGCGTCCCAAAATTCGCAAAATTGGGACTTTCGCGACTTTTGAGGCTCATAACTTTTTGTGCAAACCTCCAATTGAAATGAATTATAAAGCAAAGTTGTAGCTCTCATCAAGAGCTTTTTCAATGATATGTGACACGCCACTTGAAAGCAAGGAAATCAGGGTGATTCTCAACTTTTAATGGTCGGGAATCAAATTGACAATTTGACTCCCGGCCCTTCTTTCGGCCATAACTTATGTTTTAAGTACTCAAATGGGACATGCGAACTCATTTTAACATTTTCATTCTAAGAAATTTCCAATGGTATAAATAACTTTTTAATCCAATGAATTTTGACCCTTGCAATTACTCTCTAAAGATTTGAAAGTCCATTGGGACTTGAACTACCAAAGTGCGAGCTCACTTGGGAGTGTGTGAATTCATTCCCTTATATCCTCCTATACTCCTAGGAGCATGAAATACAATTCCTGAGCTTCACTCGTGGCTAACACCTTTTCAAGCCCTTGCCTTGGTCGCAAACTCAAGGCTAGGGTCATGACACTAATCACATTAAACCTTAAAACCTACAACACAAAATTCGAAACCCTAAACACTTTCACCCTACAACACAAAACCCTAAACCCTAAACCCAAGACACTTTGACCTTACACCACAAAACATTAAACCCTACAAACATTGAACCCCACAACACAATTTAACACTATAAACATTAAACCTTACACCTTACACCACAAAACCCTAAACCTCATACACTTAGACCCTACACCACAAAACCCTAAACCCTACACACTTGGACCCTACACCCTACAACACAATTTATCCTTGTAAACATTAAACCTTACAAACATTGAACCCTAAACCTTACACCGCAAAACCTTAAACCCTAAACCCTACACCCTATAAGACAAAACCTTAAAGTTCCCTAGACATTTTGACCCTACAATACAAAACCTTAAACCCTAACCATATTCAAATTTTAAAACTATAACACGAAACCCTAAACCATAGACACATTTCTATGACCATTCTTTTGAAAAAATAAATTCAAACAATGGACGATTTACAAATGGAAAAATCAAGTTTGTCAAAATACAAAAATAAATAAACCATATCTTTCATATTTTAAACCTTAATTTGATTTACAAATTCTTGTTATACAAACTTTCTTCCAATATATCATAATTTTAATATTTTCTTTTAATTTAAAGGAACATTGAGTCATTCAATCCCTATAATTTATCCACATAAAATATTTATAAATGGATCATAAATGAACAATATATATTTTATATTTTTACTATTAGCCATATTCAATAAGTATGATTTTTAATTTTAATAAAATATAATTGAAAATACCAAGAATTAATATTAAAATACTAATTAATTCTATAAATTTATATGCTTATCGCATCTTATACAATTTTTATTAAGATATATCATATTTTTTCCATGACATATTTTTTAATGTATGATAATGTTTTTTTATTCACATAGAATGTTGAAATCTGGATGATAATATGTTAACAATTATTTAAAGATAAATTAATAAAAATTCTTATATTATTTATTTAGATGCAGAATATTAACTTCACTAATCATGATAAAATTTCTATTAATTTGCTTATATGCTACAGCAATGTCAAAACATTTTAAAATGTTAGCCTAATTCTTGAAACCCTAAAACTTGTAATTTAAAATTAATTTTCAATAAACACATGCAAAAAGAAGGGGTTGGTCCATGTGGAATCCTAACATTGTGAAAAATACATACCTTCTCCATCATTATGCATGGAGTGGAGACTCCACTTTCAACACTCAACATTACAGTTGGGAAAGAGGTGGGAGTTAGGTTGGAGAAACCTCTAGACATAATTCTTATAATGGCAGTCATAAGCAACAAATAAGTGGGAGTGAGAGTATGGGTTTCAATGTTCTTCGCGATGTCATGAAGGTGACACTATATTCATTTGAAGTAGATGAGATTGCAAATGTGGAGCTCTAGGCAGATTAGGAAGAACACAACCAGTTCAAAATAATGAAGGCTCAGTAGTTGCAAACAACCATCTGTGATGGAACATCTTTCACATTTTGACAAAAGAGCATGCCATTGAAGTTCACTTGTGGAGGCTTCTAATTCAGACCATTTTCAGTGATGAAACAAACTTTTCAAGCATTGAGTAAAAACCTTGGTCAATGTACTCCTCTTTATGTTTTTCACAACTTGTTATCACATTGCAAGTTCAACATCATACACTATTTTAGGGTAACAACTTCTAATGTCAAAATGAATAACAACCTTATATTACAATGAGAAAAATGATTTACCAATAAAATTTAATTTACATATATCATATATAATTAAATAATCATCATATATAATATTTATAAATAGATCATAACTCAAATATATTTAATAAAAATATAATAATTTTGTATTGTTAATGTCAATAAACAATATAAAATACTAATAAACAACATAGTTGATTATCAAGCAAACATTATCATTCCAAAGATGCCACATATGTTTTAATCATCAAAATATTGTAAATGAAAAAATTATTGGGCCCTAATTACCCAAATAACTATGACCAATTGCAAAAACAACTAGGTTTTCATCCATCAAAGGATCCATTCACAATATTGGATGAAAAATGTGCACCTTTATTTTACTTTTCCATCCAAACATGTAATAATCACAAATTATAGTTGCATTTGCGACTTCATTTGATTATATCAACATTATAGTCACATATGTGATTGCACACATTTACAACTAAAATGACATATAGAACTAACCTAATTGTAGTTGTAAAAATAATTGATTTGAAAATTAGTCACATCTATAGTCATAACCATATGGTTGGAATGAACAAGATTTCTTCTAGTGATTTTTGAACACTAAAAAGTTTTGTTTGATGTGTTTCAATGTATGAAAATGTGATGTTATGACATTGATCAATTCTTGCATTTAAATTAGTAATTGCCAACACAAAAACACGGACATCAATGTTGGGTGAACATTTGATTTTGTTAATAATTGTTGATTCTAATTTTTTGATATTTCAAAATCAAAACACTACATTGCAAACTTAGCATTTCACAACTTAATAATGGAAATTAAGCAAAAAAAATTCAATCATAATTCACACATTTCACACACTAACATCCTACATTGAAAACATATTTGACACACAAATTTATGTGACATTCATTCATTCATAAGATCATATTTTATGTATCAACACATTTATATGTGTCAAACATGTTTTCAACACATGATATTCATGTGTAAAATGTGTGAACTTATGAATGAACAAACTTCACATGATTCTCATTATTATTTCGTCGCATGCTAAATTTGTGAAATAGTAATTTCAATTGTTTCAAAAATCTAAAACCAATGGTTCTTCTAAAAGAAATAACAAAGAACCTAAAGTCACAAAGGTTATTGAAAGTGCAACTATTTGACTTTTTTTAAACCATGATTATGAACCTTAAAAATTACCTTGAAAATTGCTAAGAACTTTATTCCTAATCTTGAAAATTGCTAAACATTAGTTTTTACTAATGTGGGGTGCGCATTTGAATTTTTGAACAATTATTAGGTTTGATTATTTGAAAACATTTTGAAAACAAAAGATCATTGGTTTCAAGTATTTGGGGGAAAAAATTTCAAAAAACCATGGTTAAATATATTGACTAAAATATTTGATAATTTGATAACCATGTATGCATATCAAAATTAAATATTTGATTTTTTTATAACTATGATTATGAATGTTGATAGCTAGCCTAATAATTGTGATCATGAATTTGTTAATCCAACCAAGAAATCTTAATATAAATATGTGATATAGGTTTAAATAAAGTTGGTATCCATTATTTCTTTTAACCATGAACCAACTAGTTGCAGATTGATGTTGGCTTTATTTTTCAATGGGTGTTATCAAATGTGTTGTATTGGGTGTAATTTTTTTGGGGTGAAAATCATCAAATCTCTCCAAAAAACCAAGGTCAACCAATTGTAAGCTTAAATTTCAAGGGTGAAATCACCCAAAAAGGTCATTTAAAAATATTTTCAAATATTAAACCTTTCACCTATTGCACAAGCAAAACACATTAACATGTCACTAAACATGCCATAAAGAACCTTAAATCAACTACTTGTTTATTTCAACCATTGGATGGTCACCACACCTTTTCCCTCAAATTTAAACCATTCCCTTAACCCTTCTCCCTTTGCACAAAAACCTTTCCTCATCATTCTTTTGTTTGTAAAATTGCTACCTCAAAGTTCATAATTTACAAGTAGAAGGTTTTGAAGTTCCATTACAACTTGTGTGTAACCTAAATGTTACACTTCTCATAATGTGGATTTTGTGTGATCCTTTTGTCGTTATTTTGAGTGTTTTAAATGTCTTTGAAAGCTCAATTTATTGATTTGATTCATTCAGTGGTCAACTGTTGAACAATTAACATCGCAAATTGCAATTCATGATTGAATAATGAGGATTAATTAGATTGTGATTTGCAAAAATGGGGCAATGAGTCATGTTATGTTTAATGTTGCAAAGTACACAATGAATCATGGGTTTGGAATTTTTTATGAAGTTTGGAATCAAATCCAATCATTCATTGTTGATGTTTTCATGGTTATAAGTTATAGCATAATGAGCACATTGCAAGTGTTTTTTATGAACATCTTGATTCACAATTTATTTAAGGATGTACATAGTATATTTTCACATTTCCATATGGTGTACATTTACAATTTGAACCTTAATACTTACAAATTAAAGCTTACTAAAGCTTTAGTCACATCTTTAGGACTTGGGTTCTTGTGTTACTCTATTACAATTCATGGTTTTTCAAAAGGTCCAAGTTGACCAAAAAATCTTTTCTTCATTAGTGGACATGTATATTTTGACCATAGGCCTAAGGCTTGAATGATACATGTGTATTTTTAACTAATAAATTTGACTAAAATGACCTATTTGACTACATATCAAATTGAACATCTAGTCAAGTTGGACAAAAAATTTGACCACTTCGGTCAAAATGACCAATGGCTTCTAGTCAATTAGGACATTTAATCAAGTTGGATAAAACAAAATGAGATCCTTAATCAAGACGGACAATGGTGTTCTAATCAAATGGGACATCCTATGCTACCTAATTGGTCAAGATAATTACTAACTAGGCTATGTAATAACCTAGGCCTACCTACATACCAACTTACTTATTTACATACCTACCCACCTATCATTTTACAAACCTACCTACCTACCTCATATTTCCCACTTACCATCCTACATCCTTACCTGCTAATCTACTTATTTACATACCTACCTATTTCATACTTCCCACCTACCATCTTACATCCTTACCTACTTACCTACCTACTTTCTACTTCCCACCTACCATCTTGCATCTTTACTTACCTACCTACATACCTACCTCATATTTCCCACCTACCAATATACAACCCTACCTACCTACTTCCTACTTCCAACCTATCATCATAAACCTATACTACACTTCCTAATTCCCACTTACTATCATACAACCCTATTGACCTACCTCCTACTTCCCACCACCACTTTACATCCTTACCTACATACCTACTTATAAGTACTTACCTACCTACCTACCCACTTACCTAGCTAGCTACCTACATCCTATCGATTACAAACTACTTACAAATGTACCCCTTTACTTACTAAGCATCATGCAACCTACCTATTAATACCTAACTTTCTTATTTACCTACATAACTAATGATGTGAAATAAACAAATGGAAAAAAACTTGACAAGTTTTGTCAATTTTGGAAGGTGTAGTCCATTGAGAAGAACTTGGTTTATCATTGGGGAGGTTAAGGGTTCAATTTTTAATACTTATAACCTATATACATACCTAAAGGGTTAAGGTAAGTAGGTTAAATCAAGTAGGCTAGATTAGGCTACCACCTACTTATTTAAACCTATTTACATACAAAAAAATTGGGTAGAAATTTGACTAGTCAAATGGTCCACTAACTAGTAATCAAAATGACCAGTCAAATAGTCCAATAGTCTACTAGTCAAAAAGACCACCCCAATCACATAAAATGGGTCCAAATCAATTTGTCTAGATTAATAAGATGGTCTTTTTGATGCCTATCTAAATGGGGTCCTACTTGATTGGATTCTGTAATAAAAATAACCTATTTTTTTTAGTAGTGTTATTTATGTTACAACGTGCATGCAACAACACAATAACTTCGAATTTCACATTTTGTTCTTGTGAGTTGCAACTTTTTTGTAAGATGTCACTATTTAAGTCACCCCTAAATTTCAAGTTTTGATATTTTTATAACTTTGATAACCCTAGCAATGGTACACCTCTTCTTGTTTGTTGATGTGGTTTCTAGTAGTAAGAATCAAACATCTAACTTGTGCGAGTTTCTCGCTTTGAAAAGTAAATCATTGTTTTAAATGCATGAAATTGTTTTATAGAATCTTTAAGCATTGTTTCACTAGAAAAACTAATTGAATTTTCTTAATAAAACATGTCACCACCACCAAAAGCTAGAAAAATTTAAACTTATGAATCAAACCAAAAATTCCAAATTTCATGGGTGGCTAAATTACCTTGGGTTGAAAAGTAGAAATACAAGCTTCTAGTTCCAAAATGGGATTCATTTTAGAAACAAACTAATCAAAGGAAGGTTGACAAACCTATGAAAAAGGTAAAAAGAAAGGAATAATATACTAGTAAAGATGTAAACAAAACAAAAATGAAGTTGTTTACGCTTCTAAGGATGGGGCGGGTGTAGTTTGTTTTGGAACAAATTACCAATGGGAGTTCACATTCCATGGGAGTTCAATATATGGCTCATAGAACCAACCATGTGGTTCAAACTTTATCACTTTTGTCTATGTTCAAGATAATTTAGGATCTATTTCAAGCCTTGTATAAATTTTTTTTGAAGAGCCCTAAAAGGCCTTGGAATTACAAAGAGCTAGTAGAACATATGGAGACAAAAGGGTCCAAGATTTTAAAGAATGTCAAAATCTATTGAATGTTTATATTGTCCCCTACTCTTCAACATGTTATGGTAGAGTACAAAATTTTGTTGATGAAAATGGCCTTTAATGGTCCTACCAATGACAAGGCAAACTTTGATTTTTTTTGCGATGTGTAAATTTTATTGGGGCTTGTTGCCATTTTCCCATTGTTGTAATCAATCCATAACCTAAATAAATATAATTAATTATGAAACATTTTCATTTGTGATTTCATGATAACAACAAAACTATGCCAAGGGGAAATCTATGAACTATATTCAAACCTAAACACGAGGTTCAAGTTTAATGAAATTGGGTGCAAGAATAGTAACTAGTTGGAACCATAAAATGTGTGAGTAATGTTTAAAACTATAATCTTGTCTCTTTGAAAAGTCACAAGAAGGAATATAATAAATTGAATTATTGAATTTTTTCCTTTTTAGGTTCCATTACTTGTAAAGTTTGAATGTTCAAAACTTGATACAAATTGATGATGTTTCGAGAGTTTTTTTGCATTTTCAAAATAATTATGAACAATTTTTTTTTCTTCAAACATCCTTTTTTGTTATCAAATGTGCACCATTCTTTTTCAAAATTGAAGAGGATCTTATTAATATTGACTTTAGAAAAAAAAAAAAACACTTAAAATTGGTGAAATTTGTTTTAAAACCCATTTGAGCACATTTTCTTCAAATGTGTTTTTGACCTTGAAAAATATAAATTTTGAAAATGTGTCTTTAACACAAGTGATTCATTTTTATGTTTTCAAAGCATTGATGCATAATATAAATGACATAGACAAAGATGTATTGATTTTTTAAAAAATCTAAAACATAATTATAAACTTGGTATGAAAAATGTATAAATTAAGAAAATAAACCAACACAAAAATGCCATGTGTCAAATGCAATCTTTGAAAAGGACTTTGACCTTGACTCTTTTAATGTGTTTGCACCCATTTGATGTTTACAAGTCTTTGTTGTGTGTTAAATATGTTAAGTTAATAGTCATGCATTAAATGACAAACCTAATATGGGCATGGAGCATCTAGCATTTTATGTGAATCAATAACACATCTAGGCTTTCATTTTAATTTATCAACTCTTGAAGTTTCATATATGACAAGAGATGTTTATGTTGTAACCATCACATAGGTGGAAAGAAAATGTTTATGATTGACCCTAAACCCTAACCCCTTTGTAATTCACTTTATTTATTTATATTATGTCCACTTTATTTTGTATTGAACTAAACCAAAAAATGGATGTGGGTTGTAGGTGTTATTGATTGTCTTATTGCAAAATAGCAAAGGAGATTCCTTGCTTATGGTGTCATGGATAATTTAGGTGTGGTGTACCATAATATTAATTGTAATTTGTAAAAGAAATTTTTCGCAAAAACATTTGGATGTTATTAAAACGTACTTTTGTCACCCCAAGAAGTTGGGCAATAGTGATGCATGGGTGTTTAAAGTTTTATTAGTAGCTTCCTTTGACATTCAACAATATATCTTCAAGTTGGCTATGAAATCAAATGCATATATTGCTATGGCTAGTTGCTTGATGTGAATCCTTTGACACACCTTTGGTGCACTTTTCTAGCATCTATAATGCTTGCATTTTCTTTTCTAGAGTATTTCAAGTTGGCTAAATTACCATGATACAAGTTCTTGGCAATGTAGAGGATAAACAATGCTTCAACTCTTTGGCATCTTGCAAATCGAAGGTGTGCAATTGACTCACTATTGACTTGGGGTTATTGGTCAATATGTTTTCCCAAAAAAATTATACGATCCATAATTCTTCATATACAAAAGCATATGAACAATAGCGTACAATATGTCCTCAATATGTTGTGGGAGCTTAGATTTAAGGCTCTCCAATCTTAACTCAACATTTTTTGGCAACATTACAAGTTGCAATTGTTGGATAGTTCTTTGTGTGTAAGTGAAGTTGGTGATCCAAAATGGATACCATTTATTGTTTACAATTCAACCTTTTGTTTCCAAGTTGTTGTTCTATTGTGGCTTGAGGGTGGTTTTATATTCAACTAACCTTGTTTTGCAAGAGACTTGTGATATAGTGAGAAGTGTAAAAAGTTCAATCCCCTCACAAATGACTATTTTTGTTTGTTTCCAATTTGTGGAACTTGTGTTATAACGATGTGTGCATGCATTGTGGTTTGTTGTATTGAATTTTGAGCAATGAACATTGTGGTTAAGGACCTAGACTCTCCAGAATTTAGTTGTCTAGATTTCTCTTTTTAGAATTGGCAAAAATAAAATATCCTACAACAATCAACCTTGAAAAAACTGTCCCCTTAATCTGTAGTCAAAAATTTACTTTAAAAGGAAATCTTATATCCTTCTGGACTCCAGTTCATTCCAACCAGTTGCCATCCTAGCGCCACAAGTAGCCAAATGTCATATTTTTCCGAAACAAAAAAAAACAATGGTTGGGTGCAACTTGCTCCTGGATGATCTGAGCTTTGATATATTAAAAACCAGCTAAGAAGTGAGTGTACTTGAAGAAGTTCTGCCATCACTCCATATGTCAGAAACATCACAAATAGTTGATGGAAAAAGTCAATGGCTCAGAGGTACAAAAGTACAAATGGATCCCACTCTCTCTGTTACCAAAGCCTAAACATGTAAGTTCTAAAACTTCTAACACTACTTGAATATTGGAAGGGAGGACGGTTTCCAAAGTCAGAAACCCAATGAAGGACCATACCTAATGGGTATTCCCACCAATTTCATATCATATCATTATTCGTCATGCTTTATAACCTCAAAAAAATTGCCTGGTGTCGTAGTACTAGTCAACTAACTTCTTTGAGTTATGGGGACCTGCCCCACACCAAACAAGCAGCAGCCAGATCCATCCCACAGTTGGATCCCAAAGCACATATTGTTGAAGCTTACTTTTTTTGTTCATTACAAAAGTTCTAATCAATTAGTTTAAATGCTAGATTAGTGAATTGTGAGGTTGATCAACATCGGCATATGATGATGATGCACTGTGTTCAAGGGTTGTGTCATTTTATTATGAGAAGAATGCCGGCTGGGGAATGGGGATACAACAAGAATCTTAGATTCAGATGTCTACGCAACTACCCAAGCCATGGAAATTCGTTGAAGCTGACTTCTGTATATAATTCCTGGTTTCTTTTTAAATAAACTCAAACTATCCAAGTTAACCTCATGTTGCATTTTATTTATTCACCAGCTGTCATCTTTCTCATTTGTTGACGAATCAAACATTAACTATTATTGTAACATCACTTTATAAACTAGGAAGATGGACCTTCAGCACAAAGAGGAAGAGAGTTATTTTCAAATGAGGTCTTAATTTGAAATTCTAAATGAAAAGTGTCATTTCCCAATGTCAAAATTAACCTAGTGTCACTTTAACATAATATATGTCACAGTAAACATCACATATTGTACAATGTAATGAATGAAACCACAAAGTTTATCTCTCACACATGTGTCATGTATTGAGGCTCTTTATGTGAGGAAAACCACTCTTGTAATGGATGCATAAAAACCTCGAGCTTTGCTTGTAGAAACAAACATCCAATTTGTTTACCCATTCATCTACTACCCAAGTTCAACTCCCAACTGGAAGGAGAGAAAAACATAAATTCGTTGGATTTTTTCTTTGTCATCCAAAAAGTACGAAGTTTCAAATGCTTTCAAGTCAGTTTGGATAGAAGAATCAGCTACAACCGACTTCAGACAGTTAGAAAGTGTCCACCCTAACAATCAAGGCAAAAGCCATAGACTTTAAGACAATATTTATGGCAATTCGTCACTCTTTGTTGGCAGACTTCATTGGCACCTTTTAACATTTCTTCCAACAAGGGAGCAAACGATATTCTTTTCAGCAATAGAGACAGAAGAGACAAGAGACTGAACAGAAAACCCATTGAGCCAAGTACATACCCACCTGCAAGACGCAACTGATTTCGGGTCTATCAAAAACTGGCAAAGAAGACAGTGCAGGCAATGAATTTGGGGCGGGTGTGAACAAAGTCTGACCCAGTCCTTCTATAAGTAACAAAAAAATTCTTAATGGGTTAAACAAGAGATCACCAGATAATATTAAATTGTCAATATTGCAATGTGTTGGAACCTGAGCGCTTCAGGGCACTTGGAAGCAGATATGGGGACCACATTGGTTGGCCCTTTCACCACAATTTCTGAAAACATCTAACATGTACGTTCTGGGGGTTATGTCTGCTTGGCATGCTTCTTCTTTAATTACCTAATGTCCTCTCTGATTTTGTGAGTACAAATTTGAGCTTCAGAACTACAGTGCATTTGAGTGTACTGAAATTAAAACACACAACGAATAAGAACTTGGCCCCATGTGGAATGGTAGAAGGTAACTGGCTGAGAAAGTTCACATTGTATATATGGCTTAATTGGAATATATGTGGCAGGTGAGCTTCCAATCTTTAGATATTTGTGGCTGTTGTTGCCCATGGCATGCAAGTGCTCTTCTTTACTCCACACAAAACTGTTCTTTGAAGAAAGCACTTGCTTAGGCTCCCCATTTCAGGTAAGTGCTTTTCAATGTTGGGTTGTCAACACAAGAATTAAGGAAAACATTCTTAGTTATGCTTTAAGTATCCATTGGTTTCAAACTCCCGAAAGGGGTGGAGAATACAAAACCTAAGTAGGTAGGACATTTGTGAAAGACAGTATGAAATTGAGTACAATATTTGGAGAATTAGGCATCCATTGCCCAGCAACTGTGATTGTTACATGTGAACATTTATAACCATCTTAGCCATTATGTCCCCTAAAGACAACTTTGAATCCTTTAGTCTATCACAAAGTTAGATGATTGGTTAACCCAATGATCCATACACCTAATTGGGTTGGGTATTATGGGTGACATGCAACATGACTTAATAAGTAGTGAATTTATATTCACAATTACTTGCAAGGTGGTTACAATCATTACAACAAAAGGTGTTCACGTATGTCAAGTGATTTCATTGGATTTGGAATGAATTCATTGATTGTAGTGAACAGGGATTAGTGAAGAAGTAGTGAATTCACTGATCTAGTGAATAAGAAATAATGAATTCATTGGTCTAGTGAACAAGAAATAGTGAATTCATTAGTCTAGTGAACAAGGACTAGTGAATTGTACCCACATTTTGTAGTAGTGAATCTTTTTTTTTCAAATCCTACAAGGCAATCAACATGTAAGCCAACAAAAAGTTGGCATTACCTTAGATGCCTAATAAGTACATAACTTTGAAATGGATAATATAATATCTACACAAAAATCTACACATCTACAAATTATGCACCTCTTCAACATGAAAACAACATGACTCTTTTGGGAAATAAATAACTTCTCCACTTTTTCAAAACAAGTCAATGGAAGGATGATCACAATGACTCCAACTATAGATATCCAATTTGGTTGATGTCTTCTCCATCACACATTTGACAAACACTTGATGATGTGATTGTTTTGAAAAATCCCAAGATATTGACACTATTTCTTTTTGCAAAATTAGACCAAATCTTTGACACTATAGTGAATTTCCAAAGCAGGAACAAAATGTTTAAGCTGCTTATTAAATACTCCTCCAAACTCCAGATCACGATGCATGTTGGTGGAGCCCATTATACGGACACTAATGAGCATTTGTCAATATGGAATTTCATAATGTGCAAGACTGAAAATGAATTGTTTATAAGGATTTGTGTACAAATGAAGAATGTACAAATTGAATTGAACTGCTATTTCTTTCAACATGTGCATGCAAGGAAAAGCCTCAGTTTTTCACACGAGTGCAAACGGTGTGTGTGTGTGTGTGTGTGTGTGCGAAAGGGTGCTGTTTGCCCAATGTTGCCAGTCATGTGGACGAAAACGAGCCAGCTATGAAACCTATATACATCAGAGTTCAGCATAGAATAATAACAAATTATATAACTAAATCACAAGGGGCCGTATCACTTGCATCCCTTACAGGTGCTAAACTATTTCCTTGCATACAAGAAAGTGTGCACTTTGCTGCACTTCCAGAAGTGTTATACTTGGGTGTTTATTTTATTCTCCCTCGTGTGGTATTTGCATGAGTCAATTACATGAATCCCATGCAGCCTGCAAGGAAAACTCAAAACAATAAGTCAGTAGGTGACTAGGTAACCCAAGTGATATACATTTGTATATAGTACTCTTAAGAGCTGCCCTCCCTAGCTCATGCTTGTTATAGATAGGAGTCAAGGGATAGACTGGGGTGAACAAGGCTAGTCAATGTGTCTGTCTAGTGCCAAGTCACCTTGGCCCTAGACTCCAGTCTCTGGTCATGAGGGTTTTGGGGTTTCAGGTTTACTTCACAAAATTTCAAATAATGGGTATTCTTCAGATTTGGTTTTGCATTGATGGGATGATTCCAGATCTGGTTCTTGCACTCATAATTATTTGATCAGTTCCTGGTGAGCAGCTATCCCCCTTGTTATACCTGGTTAATTCCAATCATTTTGATCAGATCCAGAGAGATTAGTTAGGCAGCAGTGTCAGCCAAATCCCAGTCCTGGGTCTGTGCCAAGAGAAGAAGAGAGTTGGGTTCTGCTCCTGATTCTGCAAATTTTCACATGTCTAGTTCCAGTTCCGTAAAACACACTCGAAGAAATGTTCTAGATGTATTTGGAGGGTACCTTATATCCATAAATATCCTTCCTCTTTTCTAGGAGGGATATTACACCCTTTCCTTAAGAGCGTGAAGGATCTTAGGCATAATGTCCTTCTCACTCAGAAAGTATAACCCTAAGAACCTACCCCCCCGCCTAAGCTGCATGATCTAGCAGTTATGTATAGGTTCACAATAACCTTCACCTTGTGTTTTACAATGGATTATGCCCCAACGTGGGAGACATTCCCAAAATATGGGGTTGGATTCAGCAGGGGCAACTATTTGGAGTGTGGAAAATGGGGTGCAGGAGTCTGAGTGCAAAGGACTAGAAATAAGGTAAGGGTTTAAAGATTTTGGCTACATTTGTTACATGGTGTACCATTTATAATAGCTTTGCAAACTAAACAATGATTGGGCAGATGATGTGGCAAATGTCACTGCACACTTCCCATGTGACAAAATGACCTGGCACCTACATGGCAGGTGACATGGCGCTTAGATAGCAGTTGGGGGGGGGGGATTTGTGCACACAAAGAAACATGCACCCCACATGGAATCCCAATGAATGCTTTTCACATAAGTTCCTAAATTTTTAAGAACATGAAGATGCAAATTGATGCAACAATCAATGCAAACAATATGACAACATGCTTGAGAAAATCTAGACCGTTTAGAATGGATTTATGGCCCATGAATCTGTGCCATGTGCAACCTCATATAATAAGCTTTCATTATAAAATTTGAACATCTATGGAAGTGCACCTTAAAATTGTGTGTCCTTCACCAATGGAAACATCATTTATAAATATTAAATGTTCAAAAAAATTGTAATTTTTTTTGCTATTTTTAATGATCCTACTAAAATTTTCGAAAATAAAGTTTATATATATATATATATATACATTTCAAGACACATGAATATTGGATTTGATGCAAACCCACATTAGGTGTAAATTAATCAGGTTTGCATGGAAAATGACATATTTTGGGGAAGAAGATATCTATAGAAGGTGACTTGTCCATCCACATGCATTACTGAGTGTGAAGTCAAAATTTTATTATATTCCACAATTCCTTAGAGGGTATAGTCAATAAAATTGGCTTAACAACTCATAAGTGATGTTTTAACTTTGGGTTACACTTTTATTTTATCATATGCCTTGTTATTATGAGATGTGTATGTATGTCTCCATTGTACATCGCATGTTGGCTTGATGTTTCAACATCACACACTAGTCATGACCTTTAGCACCTACCTGCAAACATTTTACCAGCCCAAACAAATAATTATTTATTTTAATGTTGTGGATTGCAAAAGCATTAGAGTAAAACATTTTATGCCACATTGACATTTATATTGACCAACAAAAAGTGTCATGCCATCTTGAACTATTATCTTGGATTAAAATTTTTGCAACATCCTTAGCTTCAAAAGTATCATGAAAAATTGTCGCCATTACTATGATCGAGTGGATGAATGTGTCCATTTAATGAATCTTGTTGAAATTTGAACACACACAAATATAATCTCAAGGCAAGATTCTTCCAATGTTTTTTTTGTCTTTAGGGCTACTCCTACTTGTGTATACCCTATTTTTCTTCTAGTGCCATGGTACACTTTGCTAGAAAAGAGACTTAGAATAGTCTCATGTTGTGGGTTGAAACACCGTATACTTAGGAAAAACAAATTTTCCACCTCCTTGAATACCATGTCTTGCAATAACTATTCCTACTACACAAGATTTATAATTCTTAGGAATGTAATAATGATATAGATATGAGTAAACTACTAACATTTTACACAAAGGTCTGAAAATTCACCCCAAAGAAACCAAAATATGTAGCTCATTCTGATATCCCTTCCATATTTTTTTGCTATTTTTAATGATCATATTCTTCTATAATGGATTTCATTTTATCATCACTTTGTACCAAACCTCAATGCTTCATAATATTGGTGTGTCTTTTAGAGTCATTATGATTTTGCACTTGAGTATGCCCATTGCAACAAACATCACATAAAAGGCATCTATATTTTATTACCTTAAGTTCACTATTGAACAATCAATGAAACATGTATTAATCAAATGGATAAGCAAAAAGAATCAAAATAATTTAAGCTTCTCCAATGTAAAGAAGCAAGATTTTTTTATATATGGATGGAAACACACTATGGGTGGACCACTTTTATTCAAAAAAGGTGATGTATAACAAATATTATAGTATGTAGTAAACTAAATTTTGATGGCATCCTTTGATTATCCTAATCACACGTAAAAAAATTTAGAATTTGCACAACAATGTTTTGCAATTCAAAGTTCGTTTTAAATCAAAATAAATTTTGATCTGATGGTTAAATGAAGAGGATTGGATAAAATCAATGTACATATAGTATGTAACTTATAGTTTTTCAACAACCATAAGGGCCTCATATTTGTGGTTCATGAAACATTACCAAACAAAAGAAAATTGAAAAATATGCAATGTCCATCTATAAAAATTCCTCCTTTTTAATATGGTAGTGGTTTTTCTCTTTAAAAAAAGATATTATTATGCATTCATTGCTAAACAAATGAAAAAATAAATAAAAATTGAATGGAATTTCATCCAAAAACTTTAAATTCCTAAATTGTCCTAGACTTAATTGATGTATATCAATATCATACACCATAAAAAATTCACCCAAGAATTCTATCCACAACCTTAGTTTTCAAGGATATATTCAAAATTTCAAACTTTATGACGCGTATTATTTTGCCACAAATATATTCCATACATTCAAGTTTTTCAATGTTTGTTGGATTCTTCAAAATAATTGATTAAATTAAGTCTAAAGCTAATCATGTATACTTTTCTTTTTTTTAAACTAATCCAAGATGTGATGTCCATACATTACCAAAAAATTTAGTTGCAAAAAAATTATACATGTGACTACAATTTTTGGGGGGCTTAGTGTGCTTTCACCCATCTAAATGCATTAATCACATTTTAACCATGGAACATTTAACACACTATAATTGTCAAAACAATGGTGTTACAAGGTCCATTCCTTTACAAAAGATATAACTTGATTAAATGTTAATACATGTTTGCATGTTTATATGGGATAACCAAACAATGAATGAATTAAAATATTTATTGTGTAGTGAGGTGCTAGTCGTGAATCACCTCTTAAGATGGAAAAGTGATAGTGGATAGAATCACATCAAAAAAATATGCAAAAAAAATAAGTTAGGTATTTTGGATAAATTCCCATTGTAAATAAAAATACAACAAATCAAACAATTTGGTTATAAGTTAAAGTAATAGATATTTTTACATACCAATGGATTGCATAGAAAAATCTTTTTCTTCAACAATGAATTTCATTTTATTTTCATTCAACAATAAACCTCTGTGCTTCATAATTTTTTGTGTCATTTTGTGGTCTTGAATTTGAGTAAGTCCATTGCAACAAATGTTGTGTAAAGTGCATTTGTACCTAAGTACCTTAGGCTCAACACATAAACCATTTGAAAATTACAAAACATGTTTGTTATTAACCACATGACCAATTTGAAACCAATATATTGGGTTACACAAATCATGTAATAGTCAAATGGACAATGATTAAAAATCAAAACAAATCATACACTAACATTGAATGATAAGATTCTTTGATCTCCTAATGTATTAATTGCATTTCAACAATGTAACATTTAGAACAAATTATAACTATGAAAACAATGGTGTAAACACCATCCCTTTACATAAGAAATAACCTTACTTACTACATGTTCAAGTATAATGTTTAACTTGGTGAGATTCAAAGTAAAACCTTTTTTCATCATCATTTATTTCAATGTTGACATCATCTTCTTCATTTCCATTATGCCCAATAATAATTTTACATTGCCATTTGGTAGGTTCCATTTCCTTGAAGAATACAAAGTCACAAAATGTAATCCAAATGTTTGTCAAAAAAATGAGAGATATAAAGAAAGGGAGGCCAAGAACATGAAATAAAAAGGTTGAAATGAAAGAAAAAATAAGAATATATTACCTAAAGCCAAAAACATGGTAAAGTATGCTAGTCGAAAACACTTGTTGTTTTTTTGGAAGGTATCCATAAAGTATACCTTAATATATTGAATTCATGAATATTATTTAAGTCAATGATCATGAAAATTAAGAAGTTTTTTTACTCCATTGCATAATATTGAAGAACCACATATTTTAATATGCATTTAAGTACTTTTTTTGAAATGCAAGTACTAGAAAATACATGTCATAGTTTTGCAAAATAGAATTACAAATACATGAAAGTAAAACATCAATTAGAATTACTGTACTTTCAAGCTCATAAAGGCCTAGTGTGTATGGATATAGTTTCAACTTTTCATATTATATAGTCATAATCTATCAAAGTTTTAATGTAAAAATATTTTGGAAAATGTGAACAACCAGCCAATTTAAAACATATTTCTCATCCACTTTTCTTATATAGAAACTCATCAAAATTTATGTTCAACTTACAATAAAGTCAATGAAGTGCTCTATGATTTCAAAATGAAATTTAAATAAATTTTTAATATCTTTTTGAATGTGAATGTTGAAAAGAGATTTTTTTGAAATTAAATAATATTAGAACTATTTTTTTGGCATACTTTATCATGCTTGGACTCCTAAAGTAAAAGGCCAAGAACTAGAAAGAAAAAAATAAATCACAGAAATGCAAACAGTACATTTGCTAGAAATGAAATAAACCAAATTAAGTACAAAGATTTTTTCTTACTAGGTTTGCTATCCTTAGATGAGAAGGAGGTTCTAAAACCCATCCAAAGAGACCCAAATTCTCTTATTTTAAAAAAAACCAATATTAGCACCACACTAGGATTAAGTACAAAAATCAAATTTAAAATCTGAAAAACAAGAAAATAACACAATCTACAAAACAAATGAACAAAGGTAAGAAAAAAAAAGAGCAAAAGGCCAAGGGCATTAAAGACCAAAAGGACAAGAGACCGAGACCGAGACCAAGAGGCGGAAAGCAAGTGGTTGAGAGAGCAAAAAAGAAAACAAAAGTAAAAACATGAGATGAAAAGGATGAAAAAAAGTTAACCACTTGTGAAAGATCTAGTGATGAACACACTTCTTAATACCAAACATGTTATTCACTGTCTCACTGCCATGTGCATTCAACAATTCCAAAAAAAACACAAAGTTTGGCAATGAACCTGCCTTTTGCACCTTTTGCCATGCACCCACCCTTTGCAAACATATCAACCAAGTTGTATCCCAACAAGGCTCAAAACCACTTTCAACACATTGGTCATGGAAACACCTAACCACATCAAGCGCACAAAAACACATGGTTTGCCCACAAATTTGCAACAAACTTTTAATAACTATAGACATTGAAATAATTCCAATTCCTTCTACCTTTCATTACATTCATATGTCCCAATACCCTCACATTCCTAAAGACCACATTTCTACCAAATTACATCTTGGTGAATACATTTGAAGCATATTCAATGTTCCCAAGTTATACATGTAAACCAAATTATTCTTTACAAGGACATTAGACTTAGGACTAGCCACTTTGATTGGTCTATGAGGAGCACACATGCCTTCTTAAATCAAAACCCACATGCACATTCAACACTACCCCAAAAATTGGCAAAGTATAGTTGTACACCCTCTTGTTGCAACAACTCAAATAATTCTAATACCTTTTACCATTCACCACATTTCACATGTCCCAATATTGTAGCCTTCCAATTTCCAAATTGTAGACCACATTTCAAGATTGTGATAAACAATCTCCAAACATTGTCATTGCACAACAATTTTGACATTGGCCAACCAACTGCTATCCACAAAGGCACCAAATTATGAAAGAGGGAGAAAAAGAACTAATATGAAGACACAAAATATAGAGGCCAAGAAAGAGAAAATGGGGAAAAGGAAACAAGTAGAAAGGAAAAAACTAAAAAATGTTAAGATTTAGGGCCGACTATTAAGCAAAGATTGCCACACAAGGTTGTAGTTAGGGTACATGGCAAAATGTAAAAAATTGGACACATGCAAATGCTCCCTTTATATTGAAAGAAAATTTTGAAAAGATCCAAACAAAATTATGTTGTATTTTAAGCTTCAAGTTTAAATTTTTGCAAATTTGATCCAAAAAATATTATTCAATGTCTTAAGAGATACAACATAAGTTGTTTCAAATAGCTTATTTGGTATTCCTTGTCATTACATTACTTGATAATATAAATGAACCTTGATTGAACAATTGATGTTAGCCACCATGGAATATGATGGCATGAAGTTTACCATGTGAATGTAATGGTGTGAGGTGTGTAAGCTAACACCCTTCAATTTTTATGTTTTGTGAAATTCTTTTCATACCAATTTTTTCTTTTGCATTTATAATTATTTGACATTATGATCAATAAAAGATTCAACAAATAAAAGAATTGTGGCATTAGGTTGGGTGAAAAGTCTAATTTCATATTTGACATAGGTTTTTATATTTTCCTATAAAGCTATGAATAGGGGATATGGACAAGGAAATAAAAAACTAGTTAATTTTGATGAAAAACCTTATGTCAATTTGTAGTTTTTTTCATATTTGACATAGGCTTTCTATTTTTCCCTAAACCTATGAAGACAAGCTTTGGAGGGGGAGATTGAAAACTTCCCTACATTTTCAAAAAACCTACATCAACATAAGTTTTTTCAGAAATGATGTAGGTTTTTGCATAAATGGCCCTATCACCCTTCTTTGAGAAGAAACTTACATGAATTCTAAAAAAACCAACATTGATGTAAGTTTTTTTAGAATTTACAAGGGTTTATATCCATTCCTTGTAATTGTCCAATGTTGATGAACAATTGATACAAAAAATTTATGTGAATTCCCAAAAACCTTACATAAATTTTTTTTAAACATATGTTAATATAGGTTTAAAAAAATCTACATAGGTATTGATATCCATGCATTGTACCTATCCAATGTTGATAAAAAATTCATACAAAACCCTAGTAGTGAATTCTTGGAAAAAACCTATGTGAATTCTAAAAGAAAAATTTAAAATTTACATGGGTTTTGATATCCATGCCTTGTACTTCTCCAATGTTGATAAATAATTGATACAAAAACCCTACATAATGAATTCTTGAAAAACCTATGTGAATTCTAAAAAGACCTATGTTATTTTAGGTTTTTTGAAAATTGACTCGGTTTTGATATTAATCTTTCAATTATGTCTATGTTAGATCCCAAAAACCCTACATTGACATAGGTTTTTTGTGTATTTTCCCAATGCTTGGCCAATGTTCAAAAAACTTATAACACATAAAACCTATGCCAATTCCTTAAATTAATGTACCTTAAATCTAAAACCTTAATTGATGTCTATTATAGTTTTTTTGATTTGTGACAATTATTATTTATTTGGAAACCTACACCAATTCTTTGAAAATGTATATTTATTTTGAAACTTTTTTTCTTTAAATATTATAAATTAATTGTATAACCACATGCTCAACTACTAAAGAGGGTAGTTAAGTAAAATAAACAAAAGAAAAAAACACAAATCACCAACAAAAAAAAAGGAAAAGTTTTTATTTGAAGGTAGTCCTACCTTTAGACATAGAACTTACAGAAAGAAAACCCCCTAGACAATTTAGGTGACTAGAAGGTACTACCTTCTAGTCCTGGGAAAAATATGTCTAAATTGTAGAACAATAGTTCTTTCATGCAAGCATCCTCCTTATGCACACTACCTTTCAAACAACTACCTTTTGTTACAACTTTGCCTACTTTATTCTATAGCTATTGAAATATTCTATAAACTCCAAAAAACCATTATAAGTGAAATTAAGAAGGTAATACATAAAACAAAAAAAGCTACAATATTTTATGGAAAGTTGAACTTACTTCCAACCATCTAAAAAAGTCAAGGCAAAAAAATAATAAAAATGGGAACACACAAATCAAGTCCATAACCTTCACTCTCCATATATTCCTTGTATGATGAAGTACAACATGGTTTTCCTAACGAACTTTCCCAACATCTCAATATCTCCTCCTACCATGCTACATTAAGAATGATTCAATGTTCTTCCTCTCAAGTTCTCCTTCTAATTAATTCACATGTGGTCTTCCTCTTCCCTTAAAAAATGGACCCTTATCTTAATCTTTCCCCAAAAATCTCCTAGTTGATTGGGTGAACCAAAACCCAATCCTTCACCCACAAAAAACTAACTAACCCAAGTAACTTCATCTCCTAGTAAACTAAAAGATGATAAATAATATCTACTATTAGTAATTAACTAATTACTAGGATGCCCACTATGCTAGTTAACCTAGAAGATTTCTACCCTTAATATTATCCCCCCTCTACCCTAGATCATGTTTTCATAATCTACCCTATGTAGTCTTAGAGTTTGAAGATGCACTATTGCCTACCATCCAACAGTAGTTGGACCTTTAAGCATAATGAGCTCACCCCTTGGGCCTAATACTATTTAGGGGTCCAAAAAGCAACCTCCTTTTTAAGGTTGGCCTTAACATTGTTGTCATCAAAAGTGCTTGAAGTATAAAGGCATAAGTCATTATGTCAAAACTTTGGGAAGGATTAGTGATAAGCCCCTTGTTAAGGGTAACACTGTAATGTAGTAATAAGTTTAGATAAGCATAGGGGATAGGCACTATGATGTCTATTCTGATATAGGTTAGATAGGGTAGGTTCTATAAATATAGGGCAAGTGAGATTAGGACTACTGAGGTGGAATTTGAATGGTGCTTTAGGTGAGAAAGTTGAAGATGAAGAAAGCTCTCGATATTTTGTTTAAGGGGTTTCTCCTAGGTAGTTTTGTTAATTTTGGGAGGTTCAATACTGGGAGTACAAGGAAGATAAAAAACAACATAGTAGTTATGGATATGGAATAGTTTTGAGAAGGTAGACAAAGTTCTAGAACTATGAACTTGGATCTTTTGTATTTTTAAATTTTTAATAGAATTTGTTTTGTTTTTATTTTTCATAGCAATATGAATAGTAAACTATGGAAGCATTATGATAGATTCATAACTATGTAGATATTGGGGTTGTGAACACATGTTATTATTCAGAACATTTTAAAATTTCTTTAGATTTTTAGTACAAATTTTGTATAACTAAAATTGAATATGTATAAGAACAAAAAAATTGCAATTGAAACAATAATACAATATTAGGATTTACCATTTCATGACCATCCCCAAAATGAATTTGGGGTTATAATTTTGAAGTTGTATGTATTGCTTTGGTTTTATTGCATGACAATAGGTACAAAAGGTTTATTGGGAATTTTTTTGTTTATTCCCTAAGACTATAAACTGTAAATTGGTGAAGAAAATTTGCGAGGAAATGAATCTAAGCAAATAGAGGTTGGAAGGATTTAAATTTGTGGCAATTTTTTTTCCAAAGATGAGTAGTAGGATCGAAACAAACATAAATTGAGTAGTAACCCAAAGTTTGTAAAGACAATTAAACTAGGTAGTCATGCAACAGAATGGAAATGAAAATGTAGCAGAGGGAGAATAGGCGTTTACAAGTGATGCAATGTAGTTTCATACTCTAGAAATAGTACAATATACCATGCCAAGAATACCCAAAACAAAGGAGTGGCCTGCAAGGTATAAGACGCCATTTGTAACAATTATGGAACCTTGGAAAGCAGTCGCTAATAAAGTAATGAGGCGGTCTAGTGTTTGAACGAGGCTGCCAATCAAGGCAGAACCTCCAGAAGTTGAACCAAAGGGATGGGGAGACAATGTATTCATGGTTACCCCTACATATCTATAACAAAAGGAACATGAAAAAATAGATATGAGTTTGTCAACTCAAAGACATGGCACTTTGTACAGAATTGAAGAGATATTACATACATATTAAGAAGCACAGGGAGGTATGGAGACTAAATCCACAAACAAAGGCTTTGTTTAATAATCTATTTCACTTCAATACCAACAAAACCATGAAGAATGGGATGAAGACCTAGACAACAATGAGG